>WNFU01000185.1_pt1 | contig 129138 bp, 106 predicted proteins | sample 5400121 | NCBI WGS metagenome assembly WNFU01 (sample SAMN13153360, study PRJNA577476) | soil metagenome | isolation source: 100 cm soil or saprolite under grassland replicate 1 | place: USA:California | collected 2016-06-15 | reverse complement strand
CCCCTACCTCATCAATCCGGCTCATTGCGGCCATTTCCATATCAGTGGTCACCAAGCTTCCCACAAGTCTTCTCGTTTCTGGGTCGCACCTAGCCAAGTCGACCACTAATACTTTCCCCTCGTTCATAATCTCTTTGAAATCGAGCCAATTTTCAGATGCACCTAAAATATGCTTGAGATAAGGGTTAAAGGTGAATGCCGTTACTTTGTTCAAGACACTCTCGGCCATTGTTGGCCCTTCCCTATCCCGCTTGTCAAAGCGACTGTGAAAGTATTCAACTACATCTTGAGTTTGTACTTGCTTCAATAGAAGGAGCAGATTGGCCAGCAGCAGCCAATTTTGAGACGCGCCTTGCAAAAACCCCAGGATTGGTGCGGCGGTAATTTCAAGAGCGAGCTGCTCGACCGCAACTTGGGCGAGTGTCAGTGCGCTGGCGTGCTGTACCAGAGAGACCAGATGTGTTGGCTGCCCATGTGCAGTGGCGCCACGCACAGCTTTGCCATCAAGCGCCTGACCTTGCAAGATTTCGCCCTGCTCGCTGATCACTGCGGCGTGCGACACAGCAGCGAGGGCGATTGGCTGAGTGTAGAGGGCCAAGCGCTGCTCCAGCGCACTGACATCTACACGCCTGAGGGCACGGCGCAACGTCGCTTCGCTCGGCAGCCGTCCGCGCGCTGGGCGCAGGTGGAGCAGCAACGAGGTTGCGTGTTCGGCGACCCAGTTGGCAATTCCATGACCGCTGCGCTCACCACTTCCTAATGCACTACATATCAAGGTGAGCAGCAAGAGCCAGGAATACTGTTTGCCGCGAGCCTTGCGCGGATCGGGGACGGCGCTCAATGCATCCATCAGCGTGCTATACTGCCGTTGGTCCATTTGGTATCCTCCTTCAGAGTTTGGCGACTCGAAGACATGATACCGAATGGACTATGACTTTGACATGGCCCTGCTCGATTTAAGCTTCTGTTGTAAAGCGCTGGACACTATGATATACTCAGCCCGTTGAGCCACGCATTGCAACGCTGAAAGGAGGGGCACGCATGAACAAAATCCACCACAGTGAGATCATGCACCTCACCAACTCTGCGCGTGCAACCCCGACACACGAACCGTCGACGATTCAAGCAAAGATATCATTCTCAGTGTGTTGAAACATCACCCGCTTCCCCGCGTCGCGCAGCGCGCTCCCAGCGCACAACCGTCGGCTGCTTGACATTGGTCGCGTGATTGCTTGCCTTTAGGTGCATTCCTCACCTTTCAACATTCTCATCTAGCATATCCCATCGCCGTGTAGGCTCTGCGGCGTATGTTGTTGTGTCACGACAGCAGCGAGGAGAAACACCCATGACGACACATCCTAGGAGCCAATGATATCGTGCGTATTGCCTAAGCACACTGCTGATACATAATAGAGCATACTCAATACGATCCCCATCGGCCAGCTTATTTTCGAAAGTCCTCAACTGCATTGGCTAAGACGATGAAGATAGGGAGGTTTGTCAATGTCAATCGATCAGACACAGCTCATTCAGGAAATCATGGATGTGCTCGACGAGACCTTTGAACAGCATCATGGTATCTTTCTGGACAAGGGTACATCGCTCTTCGAGACTCTCGAGGAGATCGACCATCATCAGGCTTCTATTGCGGTTGGCGGCAAATGTGCGTCGCTCGCCGCCCAGGTAGCGCACGCCACCTTTTACCTCGAAGTGTTAGAACGCTATTTCGTCGCGCATGACACGAGTCAGGCCGATTGGGGAGCGATCTGGCGTACCGTTGAAAAGGTGACGCCTGAGGAATGGGAAGAGTATAAGGCAAACCTCAAACGCACTTATCGTAGGATCGTTGCCGAATTACGCAATGTTGCGACATGGGAGAGCGATCCACATCTGGCGAGCGCCCTGGCGATCACAGTCCATACCGCCTATCACCTTGGCGAGATTCGCCAGGCCCTGTGCACGATCAAATAGCCAGGTTGCCGCGGCCCATTCCCGCAGGATCGCTTGCGATGGCACTGGTCGCTAGTGCGTAGCGCGTAGGGATGCGATATATCGCGTCTGTACTACGCACTACGCACTATGAGTCGAAACATGCCGATTCGGATGTCAAACGACCCACGAACCCTGTATATCGGTATAAAGGAGGCGCATAGCATGGAGTTTCTCCCCATCGAGCGGTTATCAGAAGCCATGCCGCTTGTTCCGACAGCGAATCAGATTCTGGCCATGTGTCAGCGCGCGTTCGGGCCGAGCGTCGGCGTTCGTTCCGCGCGCGAACTCAGCGGTGGCACCTTCAATACCACCTTCCTGATCGCCCTCGACGACCAGCAGATGATTTTGCGAATCGCGCCATCGCAAACCGCCGATCTTACCTGGAATGAACGCTGGCTGATGCGCCGCGAACAGCAGATCCAGCCGTTCTTTGCGGCGCTCGCGCCACTCATGCCGCGAATTCTCATGGCCGATTTCACCCACCAACTGATCGATCGTGATTATATGTTTCAAACCTTCCTGGCCGGCGAGCGCTGGGATATGATCGAGGACACATTCACATCCGAGCAGCAACTGCGGCTGTGGGAGCAATTTGGCAGTATCACCGAGACCATTCACAGCACAGCCGGCACAACATTTGGCGGGCCGTATCCTGCCGCCGAATTCCCAACCTGGAGCCAAGCGATCATCGGCCGAATAGAGTGTGCCACCCAGGCGATGGTCGAAGCACAGCTCGACGTGAGCGACATCCGATCGGTATTAGCGATTGTGCGAAGCCGGACCGCGCTCCTGGATACGATTCAGCAGCCACGCTTATTGCACGGCGATCTATGGTTGTTCAACATCCTTGTCGAGCGTGGTCCCGATGGGCCAAGCATCGCCGGCGTTCTCGACGCCGATCGCGCGTGGTGGGGCGACCCAATGGCCGACTGGACCATGTTTGTACTCGCGAAGGGTGCGGTGCCGGAAACCCAACGGTTCCATTCGCGCTTCTGGCAGGCCTATGGCCAGCCCGAGCCAACGCCAGAAACGGCTTTTCGGAACGCTGTGTATGAAGCGATGCATGTGGGGACCGCCTTGGTATGGGCCACTCGCCACGACGATCGCGACACTGTGCAGCGCGGCAAGCGCGACTTGCGCACGGTCGCGACGACCTTGCCGACCTTGTAATTGAGCCACAGAGATCCACAGAGCTAGAGAGCAACACAAGGGACTCGCCGTATTCAAGCCATTCCAGCCCGATAGTGCATAGTGCGTAGCGCGAAAGGTGTGCGACACGCTACGCACTACACACTACAGGACCGCCGCAACACGTCAAGCGCTGCAAAAGTGGTGTTATACTACCAACAGCAGCACGCATATGCTACTATCTTGCAAGGAGCCCGTTATGGCGCTAGGCGCGAAGACACGGCCGTCCTCGCTGTTGCCGGTCACCGAGAGCACCTTTGGCCGGCACGTGCTTCACGCGCCCATGCCGGTAGTGGCGCTGTTCGGCAGCCGCGCCTGCCCGGCCAGCCGCGCGCTGCGGCCGCTGCTGCACGAACTTGCGTCGACCTACGCCGGCCAGATCCGCTTCGCCAGCATCGCCGCCGAGCATGCCACGCTGCTGGCCGGGCAATTCGGCCTGCAGATGACGCCGACGCTGATCGTGGTTCAGGATAGCGAGATCGTCACGCGCGTGGTAGGGTTTGTATCGCCAGGGCTGCTGCGGCTGCTATGCGAGCAGATCGCCGGCGCAGCGCTGCCGCCCGAGCCGTTCTGGTGCCCGGTCGAAGCGACCTTTGAGGAGATTGTGGTGGTGCCACTGCTCGAAAGCTGGGGGCTCACATATGTGCGGCAGGCCGCCTGCCCCGCGCGCGCGCGAATCGACTTCCTGGTGTACGACGACCCGACCGCGCCGCCGCTGACGCTGTTCGAGAATAAGCGCCAGGTTGCCTCGCCGCAGGCGCTCGCGCAAGCCGCCACACAAGCGCACGCATACGCCCGCGCACTGCGCCTGCCGTCGTGCGTCGTCGCCGCGCCGGCCGGCCTGTGGATCTACTCAAGCACAACCACGATGCCAGTAGTCGTCCGCCGCGTCACCAGCCTCGAGCTTCAGCAGCATCCAGACGAGGTACTGCAGATCCTTCGGCGGTTGAACCTGGGCCATAGGCAATAGACGATACCCTATAACCTATTGCCTATTGCCTGGCTTTGGTTTATTTCCCGCCGCCCGCCACTTCGCTGGTCTCCTGAGTGAGCCGGTGGGCCAGCAGAATCGGGATAAAGGTCGCGGCGATCACGAACACCGCCACCACATTCGTCACCGGGCGCTGGCGCGGCTTGGTCAGCTGGCTGAAGATCCAGATCGGCAGCGTCTCCTGCTGGCCAGCGGTGAAGGTCGTGACGATCACCTCGTCGAACGAGAGTGCGAAGGCCAGCATGCCGCCCGCCAGCAGCGCCGTGGCGATGTTCGGCAGCACGATATAGCGAAAGGTCTGGATGCTGGTAGCGCCCAGATCCATCGAGGCCTCAATCTGCGTATTCGCGGTGCGGCGGAAGCGCGCCAGCACATTGTTGTACACCACCACCACGCAGAAAGTCGCATGGCCGACCACGATCGTCCAGAAGCTGAATGGCACACCGCCCAGGCTCATCGCCGAGCGCAGTGCGATGCCGGTGACGATGCCGGGCAGCGCGATCGGCAGCAACAGCAGAAACGAGATCGCCTCGCGGCCGAAGAAGCGGCTGCGATGGACCGCCATCGCCGCCAATGTGCCTAGAATGAGCGCCAGGGCGGTCGAGATCGCCGCCACGCGCAGCGAAAGCCCGAGCGCCTGCCAGATATCCGAGCGCGCCCAGGCCACGCCAAACCAGTCGAGCGTCAGGCCGGGCGGTGGGAACGTGAAGGTCGCGTCCTCAGTGGTGAAGGCGTATAGCAGGATAATCAGGAATGGGATATACAGAAACGCCAGCACCGCGCCGGCCGCCAGCTTCAGCAGCAGCGGCGCGCCCTGTGCCGCCCCAGCGTCGCGCACGGCAGTCGTTTTCGAAGCGGATTGAAACATCGTTACAGCGCCTCAAACGCGCCGAGCTTGCGTGCGCCCAGCAGGTAGAACGCCATGATCACCATTGGCACTACGGTGAACGCGGCCGCCAGCGGAATATTGCCGGCAGTGCCCTGGTGCGAGAGTACTGCCTGCCCGATGAACAGGCTGGAGTTGCCGAACGTCCCAGGGATAATAAAGTCGCCCAGCGTCAGCGAGAAGGTAAAGATCGAGCCGGCCACAACGCCAGGAAACGCCAGTGGCAGCACTACATGCCGAAACGTGGTGCGCGGATGCGCGCCCAGGTCGCTCGAGGCTTCGATCAGCGACTTCGGCACGCGCTCGAGGGCCGCGACGATCGGCAGCACCATATACGGCAGCCAGACATACAGAAACGCCAGGAACATACCGATCGCCGAGACGGACAGCGACGGCCCGCCGATCGATGGAATGCTGAGCACGCCGTCGATCAGCCCGCCGAGGCCCAACCGCACGAAGAACCAGGTCAGAATGCCTTCTTTGGCCAGAATCAGCTTCCAGGCGTAGATTCGTACAAGATAGCTGGACCAGAGCGGCATGATCACCGCCAGGTACAGCGCGGTCTTCATGCGCGGCGAGGCGTAGCGGGCCATGTAATACGCCACCGGGAAGGCTAGCAACGCGGCGGCGATTGTGACCGTCGCAGCCATACCGGCGGTGCGCAGCGCGATGTCCATATTGGCGCGCGTCAGCAGGTCGCCGTAGGTCGCTAGCGTAAACCTGCGTACGACCTGGCCGGTGAAATCATCGAGGTGAAAGAAGCTCTGCACAAGCAGCGCGAGCAGCGAGCCAAGGTATACCACACCCAGCCAGAGCAGCGGCGGCGCCAGCAGCAGCGCCAACGTCAGCCTGGGGCGCCGGTAGAAGAAGCTCGATAGGCGACGGGCGCCCGCGCCCGCGCCGCTGGCGGCAATCCCAGTTTGTGCTGCATGCTCAGCCACAGCTGTATTTCTCCGTTGTCAGTTGTCAGTTGTCAGTACTGACAACTGACAACTGACAACTACATGCGAACCTTATCTTAGGCGCCCAGCCCGCTCCCAATCTCCTGATTATGCTGGCGCTGCCAGATCAGCCGCACCGGCCGACCCATGGCCGCCTGCGCATCCAGCGAGCTGCCGTCGAGGTTCTGCGCCACCACCGTCAGGTCGCCGCCGCCATCCAGCGCCACCAGATAGCGTGTGTGCATGCCCAGGTACACGACCTCGCGAATATGGCCGTTCGCGCTATACAGATCAGTGGCGACCGGCGCGTCCGGCGCGACGATCCGAATCTTCTCGGGGCGAATCGCGAATGACGTGGGCGCACCGGTGATCGCCTGGGCCGCCGCGCCGCGCAGCAGGTTCGAGATGCCAACAAACCCGGCGACGAATACAGTCGCCGGGTGCTCGTACACCTCGGATGGCGCGCCGACCTGCTCGATTCTGCCGTTGTTGAACACGGCCATCCGATCGCTCATCGTGAGTGCCTCTTCCTGATCGTGCGTGACATAGATGAAGGTGATGCCAACCTGTTGCTGTATCGATTTCAGCTCGATCTGCATCTGCTGGCGCAGTTTGAGGTCGAGCGCGCCGAGCGGCTCGTCGAGCAGCAGCACGCGGGGATGATTGATGAGCGCGCGCGCCAGGGCCACGCGCTGGCGCTGCCCCCCCGAGAGCTGCGCCGGCCTGCGGCCGGACAAGCCGGGCAGCCGCACCAGCTCGAGCATCTCCTCGGCACGTTTCCGGCGCTCGGCCTTACCAACCTTCTTGATCATCAGGCCATAGGCGACGTTTTCGCCAACACTCATATGCGGGAACAGCGCGTAATCCTGAAACACGGTATTGACGTCGCGCTCGTATGGCGGCAACCCGGCCGCCTCGGCGCCGTGCAACTGGATGCTTCCCGCGGTTGGCTGCTCAAAACCGGCGATCAGGCGCAGGCAGGTGGTCTTGCCTGAACCCGATGGACCGAGCATCGTAAAAAACTCGCCATCGCGAATGTCGAGCGTGACGTCGTCGACCGCGCGCACCTCGCCGAAGTAGCGGCTGACGTGAGTGAACCTTACCGCCAGAATGTTACCTGACACGATAAACCCCATCCGCCAATTGCAAATTGTAAATTGCAAATTGAAGCGTTGTCGTAAACCGCAATTTGCAATCTACAATATGCAATCTGCAATCCTACACCTTGATCATCACGTGCTTGGTGATCTGGTAATCGCCAACCGCCTCAACCGACATGTCCTTGCCAAAGCCGGATTGCTTAAAGCCGCCGTGCGGGCCTTCCGAGGCCAGCGGCAGGTGATCGTTGATCCAGACGGTGCCGAACTCAAGCTGGCTGGATAGCTGCATCGCCCGACCGATATCGTTGGTCCAGACCGAGGCGGCCAGGCCATACAGCACGTCATTGCCGAACCTAAGCGCCTCGGCGTCGTCCTTAAACGCGCTGACGGTAATGACCGGGCCGAATACCTCGCTCTGCACGATCTCGGCGTGCTGATCGACATTGGTGATGACGGTTGGCTCATAGTAGTAGCCCTGCTGCCATTTGCCCGGCACGCCGCCGCCGGTGAGAATGCGCGCGCCGGCGGCCCTGGCGCGCTCGACAAAGCCCTGCACGCGCTCGCGCTGCACGCCCGATATCAGCGGGCCCATCTCGGTGTCGTCGTCGAAGGGCGCGCCGATCTTGACCGCACGCATGGCAGCGACCAGCGCCTCCTGCACCTGCTTCACGCGATTCTGCGCCACGTACACGCGCGTCGCGGCGGTGCAGTCCTGGCCGGTGTTCATGGTCGCCGCGAAGGCGGCCTTGCCGGCGACGAGCTCGACATCGGCGTCGTCGAAGATGATGAACGGCGCCTTGCCGCCCAGTTCGAGATGCACCCGCTTGAGGGTCTCGGCAGCCGTGCGCATAATCTGCTTGCCGGTGTTGGTCGAGCCCGTCAGGCTGACCATACGCACGGCGGGGTGCTCGACCAGCGCCTGGCCGGTGGCGTTGCCGCCAGTGACGACATTGATCACCCCGGCGGGAATACCGGCCTCGGCCGTCAGCTCGGCCAGCATCAGGCTGGTGATCGGCGTGGCCGGCGCGGGCTTCAGCACCACCGTGCAGCCAGCCGCCAGCGCCGGGCCGATCTTCCAGATCGCCATCATCAGTGGGTAGTTCCACGGCGCGATCTGGCCGACCACACCAACCGGCTCGCGGCGGAACATCGATGTATAGCCGGCGGCGAACTCGCCGGCGCGCGCGCCGTGGGTATCGCGGGCGGCGGCGGCAAAGAAGCGCAGATTATCGACCGCGAACGGAATATCGCCGCCCAGGCTGAGGAACTTATACGGCTTACCGGTGTTTTCCGACTCGGCGCGGGCGAACTCTTCGGCGCGCTCTTCGAGCAGATCGGCCAGCTTCCAGAGCGCCTTCGAGCGCTCGCCCGGCGTGAGCCGCGACCAGCGCCCGTCGTAGAACGCCGTGTGGGCGGCCTGCACCGCGCGATCGACATCGTCGCGGCTTGCGTCGACTACCTCGGCATACTGTTGGCCGGTAGCAGGGTTGATCACCACCATGCGCGCGGCACCATCGGCCCACGCGCCGTCGATCCAGAGCTGAGGCTCCATAATGACTCCCATTGTAAATTGCAAATTGTAAATTAGACTGAACAGTCTCCAATTTACAATTTGCAATTTCCAATTTACAATCGCTAGCGACCGCCGATCACCGCAATATAGCTAGTGACCCATTCGTAGTACGGCACGCAGTCCTGCTTACCGTCGCCACAATCGGCCGTAGGCGTGCGCCAGAACGAAATCTTGTCGAAGTTGCCGGCGCCGTTGGTATCGCAGCCAGTGTCGGTCAGTAGTTCATTGGCCTTGCATGCGTCGGGTACGACCGGAACCGAGCCGAACCAAGCCGCCAGGTCGCCCTGCAGCTTGGGATCGAGCGAGTGCTCCAGCCATTTGTAGGCGCAGTTGGGATGCGACGCGTTGATCGCCATCATGGTCGTGTCGGCCCAGCCGGTCGCGCCCTCTTTCGGGATCACACTGGCGATTGGCTGCTTATTGGCCTGAAGCAGGTTAACCTGATAGGGCCACGAGCTCGACGCGGCTACGCCTTCTTTGGTAAAGTCGTCGACTTGCACGCCGGCGTCGTGCCAATAACGGCCGACGATCTTGCGCTGCGCGCGCAGCAGATCGAGCGCGGCATTGAACTGATCGCGATTGAGCGAATAGGGGTCCTTGATGCCCAGTTCAGGCTTGGTGACTTTGAGGTACAGCGCCGCGTCGGCGATATAGATCGGGCCGTCGTAGGCCTGTACGCGGCCGCTATTCGGCTTGCCGTCGGGTAGATTCATCTGCTCGAATACAACCTTCCAGCTGTCGGGGGCTTGGCCCTTGAACGCGTCGGTGTTATACATCAGCACATTCGAGCCCCACTGGTAGGGCACACCATAGTGCTTGCCGCCGACGGTGTGCCACGGCGCGTTCTGCAGGCGCGAGTCGATCTTGCCCCAGCTTGGAACGAGCGCGGTGTTGATCTCCTGCACGCGGTTGCCCGACACCAGGCGCAAACTGGCGTCGCCCGAGGCCGTGACGAGGTCGAAGCCGCCCTCGTTCATGAGCGCGACCATCTCATCCGATGTCGCGGCGACCTTCACCGACACCTTGCAGCCGGTGTCTTTCTCGAAACCTGTAACCCAGTCGTAGCTCTTGTCGCTCTCACCACGCTCGATATAGCCTGCCCATGCGACAATCGACACCGCGCCTTCACCATCGCCAACCTTCTGGATCGGGGCGCCGGCGGCCGGCGCATTCGTGGGCGTTGCCGGCGCGCCGCATGCGGCGCACACAAACAGCATCACAATCGCCGCAATCACCAGACGTCGGGGCGTACTCGTCATGTGACCCTCCCTCATGTACAGGCTTACGACCAACAATTTGAACTCCTGCGCCATTGCAGGCAGCACCGAAAAGACGATCTCAAACGCCATTTTGGCCGTTGCGGCCGCGACGCTTCTCTGCAGTTATGGCGAGGTTTCCGGGGTGCGTGGATTATAGAGCGGGGCGCGCGATCTTGTCAAGTCACCTGCCCAATCCGAAAGGGATTGGGCTTGCACCTGCTCTTTCGACGGCACCCAGAGGGTACCCGACCCAGGAGCGGCGCTCTGGCTGTTTGGCCCGGGTCATGTCCGGTCAACCCGGCAGCCTAGCTAGATTAGGTGACACCCGTGGTACGGAACACGGGCCAGAGTGCAAACTCTGGAGCAATCTTCGCGTAGGACCGGGCCATCCGTATCGACGAGCGAGGGCCGTGCTGTTACCAGTCCAAACCTACGCGTCCAGACGTTTTTACAGGGTATCAGTCCGCCATCCGCGCCGCCAACAAAGATCGAGCCATAGATTTGTGGTTGGCTAGCGTCTATCAGCACACGATCGGTCAGCATGGCCCACTGCCAGGCCGGCGCTTCACCCGCCTTGACTGCTTCGTCTAGCAGCCCGACGGCACGCCGCTGCAGATCGGGGTCGAGGATGGCGTGCTGGACGATCTGCCAGGCCGCTTCAGCGCCATCGTCCGCGACCATCAGCGTGGTTGTGCCGACGTCCTGCAATTGCATTAGCGCCCATAACGCTGGATCGCGTCTTTCGTGAACTGCAGGATGCTGGCCGAGGCATTCAGGTTCTTGTCGTCCATGAAGCTCCAGGCAAACAGGCCGTCGCGCGTGACCTCGGCGAGGTAGGTATCGGTCAGCATGGCGCGCAGGTCGCGCTCGAACACTGCCTGGTCGCCATTGTCGGGCTTGTACTGCGCTAGCAGCACCGGCCCGTAATCGCCGAGGCGCTTGACCATGGCTCGCACATCGTCGGCGTTTCCGTCGCTGCTCATGGCTTGAAAGCTCTGAAAGTCCGAGGCGTGCATGACATCGTCGAAGTACTGGAACATCGAGCGGCCCGCGCCGATCGCCGGGTCGTCCCAGCGAGTTTGCCAGCCGCCCCAGCCCAACGACACCCGCGCGTTCGGCGCGTTCTGGTGAAAGACTGCCAGCGCAGCCAGGTAGCGATCCTTGAGCGCATGGTAGTAGACGTTGGTCGGCGCGTTCGGGTTCCAGGCGTTGTCGGTGCAGGCGTAGGTTTGAAACTCGGTGAATAGCGTGACATACAGCGGCGGCCCGCTCGCCGCGCCGGCAAAGGTCTGCGCCAGCGTGCGCATGTCATCCAGAAAGCCGGCCGAAAGCGGGTAGGGCCGGCCGCAGGCAGCACCATAGCTCGTCTCGACGGTCGACTCGGCTCCGCCGACGTAAACGATCACATGCAGCGCATAGCCGGCCGCATACGATAGCGGAATCGTGCCTTGTTTCCAATATGCCATCCAGGTCAGGTCGTTCGGCCCGTTATACCAAGTGGTCAGCAGGCCCAGCGGCGCCTGGCTGGCGAGCGCCGCGGACTTCGCACTGCTAGCCGTCGGCCCCAGCCCGAACACGAGCTTCGGGGCCGACGACTGCCGAATCAGCGGGAGATACATGAGGGTGGATGAGGTTGTCGCCGCCTGCGCGGCGTGGGGCGAATGTGGGGATAGCGACGATCCGGCCCAGCCAACAGCGAAGAGCGTATATGCTATGATGCAGAGCAAGGGCCGAGTTGTCCGCAAACCTGATCTCCTCTGCGCTCGCCGGATCGCCACTACAACTTAGAGTGTAGCAGACTAGCACTGATATTGTCTAGCGCGTCATGCTCAACATATGGGCAATCTACGCTTCAAGCGTATAAGGCATCCAGCCCAACAGAATGGCCTTGCGCCGCCGCAAAACCGCCTGCGGCGTGCCAGATCAATTTCCGGCTGTGCCAAACGTAGGCAAGAAGCGATCGATTATAGGTCATAGGAGTTGGTATTGAGGTAAGTACAAAGCCTATCGGCTATGACCTATTGCCGATCGCCCGCGCCCGGCCCCTCAAAGCGATAGCCAATCATTCGCACGGTCCGAATATAGACCGGCTGGTTGGGGTGGGGCTCGACTTTCTGGCGCAACCAGCGAATATGGACGTCGAGGGTTTGCGAGGACGAATCGACGCGCCCGCCCCAAACATCTTTGAGCAGCCGATCGCGCGACAGGGCCATGCCGCGATTCTTCATCAGGTACGCCAGCAGCTCAAACTCTTTTGGCGTCAGCTGCAGCTCCTTGCCGCCGAGCCAGGCGCGCCGTACCTGCACATCGATGCGCAACTCGCCGATCGCGATCGCCTGGCTGCCCAGCGGAGTCAGGAGCGCGGCGCGCCGCAGCAGCGAACGGATGCGCGCGCCCAGCTCACCCGAAGAGATCGGCTTGACCATACACAGATCGGCGCCGCGATCCAGGCCGATCACTTGCTGGAGCTCGTCGCTCCCATTGGTCAGCAAGATCAATGGTGTACTGACCTGGCTGCGAATCGCGCCGCAAAGCGTAATGCCGTCGATGCCCGCCAGCTCGGCGTCGACAATAATCAGATCGACCTGTGTTCGGCGTACAAGATTGAGGCCCGCCACGCCATCGGCGGCCAGCGTCACACGATACCCTTCGGCCTCAAGAAACCGGGTCAGCGTGGCGGAGAGCGTCGGATCGCTCTGAATCAGGAGCATACGTTGGGTTGGTCGCATGGTGCGATCAGCGGCGGCGACCGCTGCATAGAATATTTGAATGTCGCCGGTCCCAACCGGTGAGTCATCCTCACAGGCGAGACAATATGGTCACATACTAGCTGCGTTAGCTTAAACGGCGACGTGTGTGGTGTTAAGCGCGCGTAAGGTCGTATTTAGTGCGGTTTAACATTTCGTGTTTCAAAATACCAATATGTTTTATTTAAAAACTTCTTCGTATTGAACGTTTTTTCGTTCTGCGAACGAAAAAACGTTCAATACGAAGAAGCAAATGTTCTCTCCTACCGGTGAATCAGCGGCAGGTAGATCGTCTGCCCACGCAGATCCGGCGCTGCCTGCTGCGGTGGCGCCACTGCCGCTTCGATCTTGAAGTAGTCGAACGCTACGCCAAAGCGCGAGTCGGCAGTGTTGGTTGTTAGTACGCCGGCCGCCGCGCCCAGCTTGAAGAACTTCGCCATCCATAGATAGCTGCGCGCGTCGATCTCGCCAATCGTCTTGATCGCGGCCGGGTCGTCGCTGGTATCGCGATACTGGGCGATCACCCGGTTGGTGGCTGGATCGGCGATCAGGAAGAGATCAAGCGTCGAGCTGTTGGTGAAATCGATCGCAATCGGCTTGATCCAGCTCGGCACGATGTACTGGCCATTATTCTCGATCGCGAACATCAGGCCAGGCTTGCCCCTGCCATTGTCGGTGGTCATCACCAGCTTGACGTAGTTGTCCTGATCGAGACCGAAGAAGATCCCGCCCGCCTTGCCGGGATCTTGCGGCACGCCGCTGAACGGGTCGGCGATGCGCGTGTGGATGGCCACGGTTTGGCGCGCGTCGAAGCCGACTTGCAGCGCGTCGTCCTGGGTGTTCAGCGTGCTCTGGTTGGTGCCGGCGGTCGCATCGATCGACATGAAGCCTCCCGCGCCGCCGACATGCACCTTGTCGAGGAAGAAGCCGATGCCATTCTTGTTGAGTTGCACGCCGGTGAAGCCGCTATTGGCATATTTCTGAGCCGGCGTGTCGCCGGGGTTCCAGTTCTGCACCCACGGCAGCTGCGTTGCGGTGCCGTTGGCCGCGTCGAACTGGAACTGGTCCTGCGTGTCGGGGATGCCGTCGTTGTCGTCGTCTGGGTCGTTCAGATCCGATATTTTATCCGCGTCGTTATCCGATGGCGTCGCGGCTTTGCTGCACGGGTCGGTGGCGTTGTCCTGCTCATCCTTGTTGGTGTAGCCATCTTTGTCGCTATCGGTCGTGGCCGGGTCGCTGCCGGCCGCGATACACGAGCCTACCGGCGTGGTCGAGATGAACGAGAACAGGTCGTTGGCATCGCTGGGTGCGTTGCCCTGATGGGTCGCGCCACCCGGCACGAAGACGGTGTTGCCGATCACCGCCCCGTCGGTGCCATGGCGCGGAGTCGCCTCGTCGGCGATCGCGGTCCAGATATTGGTTTTGGGGTCGTACATCTGGCCCTGCGCGTTGACTCCTTGGGTCGTCGTATAACAATTCGGCGTATTGGGCGCACACGGAGCACCTTCGCCACCCCAGATCTGGATCTGGCCGTGGAGCGTGCTGGCGGCCATTGCCGCGCGCGGAATCGGCATCGGCGCAATACCATCCGCCGCCGTGCGCCAGCTATCGGTGGCCGGGTCGTAGACCTCATTCGCGTTGGTCATCGACTGGATCGTCACCGCTGTACGCCCGCCGATCGCATAGACCTTGCCGCCGACCTCCTTGAAGATCAGGTGGTCGCGCGCGGTCGGCATCGGCGCCTTGGTCGCCCAAGTGTCGGTAGCCGGGTCGTAGACGAATAAGTCGTTCTTATCGGGGTAGCCCAACCCGCCAACCACATAGATCTTGCCGGCATAAACCGCCACGCCGGCCGCGCCGCGCGGCTGCGGCAGGTCGGCCTTTTGCGCCCAGGTGTTCGTGGCGATGTCATAGGCATAGACTTCCTTCACGGCCACGCCAGCGCGGATCAGGCCGCCAATCAGGGAGACCTTGCCGTCCAGGCAGGCCGCGCCAGGATGGTCCACCGCAGTGCCGGGGCTGGGCGCCAGCTCGGTCCATTGCTTGGCGGCCGGATCGTAGGCCCAGGCCTTGTTGGTGTCGATCACGCCCTGGCTGTTCTGCCCGATGATTCCGCCCAACACGTAGACCTTGCCATTGCAGGCTACACCGCCGACCTCCTGGGTCGCCACCGGCAGCGGCGTCTGGCTGCTCCAGATCCCGGTGTCCTTCAGCGAGGGGTTGGGCTCCATCACCTGGATATCCCCCGCACCGTACTCGGCGACGTAGATCGCGCCATCGGGGCCAACCGCCACGTCGAGCGGCTGGTTGAAGATGCCGAGATCCTCTTCGAACTGTACGCTCTTGCCGTCGTCGGCGAGCACCACCCGGCGCACGCTCTGATTACCGGCGTAGGTGGCCGAGATGATATTGTGCAGCATCTGGCCGCCAAATGTCGGCGCGGTATACTCGGCCATGCCATTGGTCGAGACGCCGGTCTTATAGTACAGCAGGCGCTTCTCGGGGTGATAGTTCGCGTTCGGCTGGGCGATCGGCGGGTTGTACATCGTGCCGTCGTCCAGTACGCACTGGTTCGGGTGGGTCGGGTTCGGGTTGCCGCCGAAGTCGCCCTGGCCGACCAGCACCAGGTAATCGGGGCGGGTGCCCGGGTCGATCGACGGGGTTGGGCAGCCTTCGGCCGCGCCGGGAGTGTTGCCGGCGGTAAAGTTGCCGGCGTTGACGTTCGCGTACAACTGGCCGTTGCTATGCCAGAGGAAATCGTAGGGGTTGCGATAGCCATTGGCGTACAACTCGAACACGCCCGGCTTGAGATCGGCCTCCTTGGTCACCTTACGCGCGTCGAGCGGGAATTGGTTCGCCGCGCCATTGACGTTGAAGCGCACGATCGCGGCGGTCAGGTAGCGCTCGGGCAGACCGCTGAAGGCGGTGCTCGGCGCGCCGAAGTTGGTGTCGCTGCCAATGCTTAGATATAGCCAGCCGTCGGGGCCGAAATGCACCGCGTTCGGCGCGTGGTTCTCGCGCGAGCGCGGTAGGCCGGTCACAAAATCAGTGCGGTTGGCCTGGTCGTCGTAGTTCGGGCCGATCAGCCGGGTGACCATGCCCGAGTCGACATTGACCTTGCAGGTGCTGGGCGACTGGTTGAAGCAGAAGCGCGGGTCGCTATGCACCACCCAGAGGATCGGTTTCGCAGGTGTCGAGCTGGGGTCGAAATCCAGGCCGATCAGATGGCGGCCTTTGACGGTTGGCTCAGGCGTGCCGTCGGTGTCGACGTTCGGCGTGTTGTAGATGGTATTGAGCACCTGAACATTCGTGACGTTGTGCTGGCCATCCAGCGTGAGCACATGGATGTAGCCGCCTTTGCCAAAGAAATCTTGCTGCCCCGCATAGAGCTTGCCGTCCGGCCCAACTTGGAGCGTAGTCGGGTGCTTGAAGTTGCTGCCGCCTGGCGTGGTGGCGCTAAAGATCGTGCGGCGATCGAAGGCGATCGGCACCGATCCGCTGCCGGTGTTGAGCTTGCGGAAGCGCCAGGTCTGCGTCCAGGCATTGCCGTAGTGGTCGTTCGCGCCGAAGCTGAGCATATGCGCGCCTAGCGGCAGCGCGTCGAACACATCCTCGGGGATGCTGAACGGCTGGCCATTGTTATTGAAGGTTGTGGCGTTCAGATTGCTGAACAGCGCCACGGGCACATTGTCGTCGATCCGCCAATAGCCGTCGTTGAGCGCCACATCGTCGGCCAGTGAGAGCGTGACGGTCGGCGGCGTGGTGTAGGTGCGGTTCTCGAGCTGCGGGATCGGCGCAAACGTCGGCGCGCTGAGATCGACGCTGCCGGTCGGGTAGATATCGATTGCGTGGACGACGGCATTGTCAAACGTTTTGGTGAAGTTAATCGTCAGCGTGCCATTAGTCACGGCGGCGGGAAACGACCTGGTGATCAACGCGGCCTTACCGGCCTGGCTATAGATGTCGAAACCAGCCATCACGCGCGTGCCCTGGATGTCGACGTTGAAGCGCCGCACGCCGGGCGCATTGAAGAACAGCTCGGCGAAGTGCAGCCGAACGGTGTAGTTGCCGTTCGGGATCGGCATATCATAGCGAAATGCGGTAGCATGCTCGTTGATATATAACTGGTCGTCGGTCGTATTCCAGATCGGTTGGGCTTCTTCACTCTTGGTCGTCGTGACCGCGGTGGTATCGGTCACATACTGATCGGGTTCCCAGAAGTTGTTGAAGCTATCGGCGTAGGCGCCGCCGCCGGCATTGATTCGCACAATGCCCTCGCCAGGCGTCGCCTTGCGCGCCCAGGTCAGCTTGGCCAGCGCGTTGCCGTAGCCCTCGAAGTACTCCACTACTACCGTATGGTTGCCCGCCGCGAGAGTCGTATCGTACTCGTAGTAGGTTGGACTCTGTGTATTGAAGTGATTGAGCGCGGGAATCAGCACGTTGTCGATCTTCACGCGCATGCCGTCATCTGAAAAGGTCGCGAAGCGATAGGCGCCAGCGCTGACCACCAGATCGCGCGTCCAGCGCACCGAGAACGTATTCGTCGGGAAGTTCGGCGCAGGCCCACCCGCGCCCCAATCGAAGTCGATCGTCGGGTCGCCACGCACGAGCAGCGGCGAGCCGGTCAGATTCGGGTTGGTGAAGTATTCGCCCTTCCAGGTGCCAGGCGAGACATCGGTCTGGATGGTGCTGTACGACAGCCGCGCCAGCGCGTCGCCAGACCCCTCGAAGTACTCCATCACAACCGTGTGGTCGCCGTCGGACAGCGTCACATCGGCCTGCCACTCGGTCGGCGACTGTGCGACGAAGTGGTCGATCACGGTCGCGCCGTCGACCTTCAGCCGCGCGCCGTCGTCGGTGTAGGTGACGAAGCGATAGGTGCCGGCGGCCAACGTGAGCGTGCGGGTCCAGCGCGCGCTGAAGTTATCGGCCGGGATGGCCGGGTCGGGGCTGGCTGCACCCCAATCGAAGTCGATCGCCGCGTCCTCACGGGTCAGCGCCGGCGCGCCGGTCAGATCCGGGTTGGCGAAAAACTCGGCATGCCAGGTCGGCGTCTCAGCCGCGCGGCTGTGTGGTGCAGTTGGCACAATCAGGAGAAACAGCGTCGCCATGACTGTGATGAGGCGCTTGAGTCGCCCCCGCGCGCGGAGGCGGTGCATAGTGCGGAGTGGATGGTGTCGATTGATTGCTAGGAAGTCCACGAATCTTTCTCCTTGCCGTCACATCCCTGTGAGTGTGAACTACAGAGACGATCCTGTTCAAAACCGGCCGTGCCAGCAGCAGCCAGCCCAGTTGCCGGCGGCTGCGACGTTCCCCATACGCTTAGGGACTCGTGACGACGACGTTGTCGTATTCCGGCATGGATGATGTGCGGAAACCAATCTGCCCGCTGCTTAAGCTACTGTCCGTTACCGTTCTCAACAGCGTGCCGTTGACAAACGCCTTGATGGTGCTGCCACTAAAGACGAGTCTGAGCGTGTACCATGTGCCAGCGGTGTAGATGTACTTACCCGAAGCGAACTGGGTGAACGTCCCGTTGACACGCTTGCCTAGTTGCCATAACTTGCCGTTCTTCAACACTAGCAGGTACGAATTGTTGATGTCACGGTGACGTCCCGTAATGCCAAAGAAGGCGGTGCTTGCCGGCGCTTTCACGTCAACCGAGACAGAGTAATCCGTCCATGCTGTACTCCCGGCCGATAACTCTAGCGTGGCTGAAGCTGAGGTGGATGTGCTCTGTTTCACCACATGGGAACCATCCTGCACGACCGTCCATGTGCCACCAGAAGCTGTCCAACCGGAGGGGATCGATCCAACCGCGTCGGACTCGAAGTTGCCCGACAAAAGGGTTGTACTCGCCGGTGGCGTGGCTGTCGGTGTCGGGGTCGATGTTGGCGTACTGGTTGGCGTCGCTGTGGTGCTAGGTGTATTGGTTGGCGTCGCCGTTGCGGTGGACGTAGCTGTCGGCGTATTGGTCGGCGTCGCCGTTGCGGTGGACGTAGCTATCGGCGTGCTCGTCGTCGCTGGTGAGGCGCTCAGGGGGTCGATCCGGAAGTAATCGTAGGCCAGCCCAAACGAGGAGCCGGTCGTATTCGTACCCAAAATGCCCGCCGACGCGCCGAGTATGAAGAAGTTCGCGAGCCCTGGGTAGGCAGTAGCATCAACCGAACCGATTGTCACAATCCCGGCCTGGTCGTCCCGGTTGACTCGATATTGCGCGATGATGCGGTTCGTGGCGGGATCAAGGGTCAGGAACAGATCGAGGGTCGATGGACCCGGAAGTGTCAGGTTTACTGGTGCGATCGCAGGATTAGCGACGTAGGTTCCGTTTGTCTCAACCGCGAAGACCAGTCCCGTCGCGCCAGTGCCGTTGTCGGTGGCGAGCACGAGCTTGGCGTAGTTGTCCTGGTCGAGGCCAAAGAAGATACCACCGGACTTGCCCGGCTCGACGACCTGGCCGCTCAAGGGATCGGCGAGTCGTACCGCGATCGTCACGGTCTGGCGCGCGTCGAATCCAACCTGGAGCGCATCGTCCTGCGAGTTCGTACTGGCCTGGTTCGTTCCTGCCGTCGCGTCGAGCGAGAGGAAGCCACCAGCACCGCCCACATGCACGCGATTGGCGATGAACCCAGTTCCGTTGGCGGTCAACTGGTAGCCGGGGAAGCCACTATTGCCGAATTTACCAGCCGGAGGGTCGCCGGGGTTCCAGGTCTGCACCCACGGCAGCACAGTCGTCGTCCCGTTCGTGGGATCGAACTGATATTGATCATTGACGTCCAATATACTGTCATTGTCGTCGTCGGGATCGTTCAGGTCAGAGAAGTGATCGCCATCATTATCCGCGGGCACGGAGGCCGAGCTGCACGGGTCGGTATTGTTGTCGCTCTCGTCCTGGTTGGTATATCCATCGCCATCGCTGTCGGTCGAGCGCGGATCGCTCCCGGCCGGAATGCAGGAGGTCGGCGGCGCGGTCGAGATGAACGAGAACACGTCATTGGTATCGGTCGCAGCGTTGCCCTGATGCACCGCGCCGCCCGCCGTATAGATCACATTGTCGATCGTCGCGCCGTCGGTGCCATGGCGCGGCGTCAACTCGTCGGCGATCGTCGTCCAGATGTCGGTCTTGGGATCGTACATCTGGCCCTGCGCGTTCACGCCGGCCGGCGTAGCCAGTGGGCTGCCCACCTGGGCTTCGCCACCCCAGATCTGGATCTGGTTGTGCAGCACGCCGGCGGCCATCGCGGCGCGCGGCGTCGGCATCGGCGCACGTGCGCCCCAGGTGTTCGTCGCTGGGTCATACACCTCGTTCACCGCAGTGACCGAGTCGATCGTTACCGCCGTGCGCCCGCCGATTGCGTAGAGCTTGCCGCCAACCTCCCTGAAGATCAGGTGGTCGCGCGCGGTCGGCATCGGTGCCTTGGTCGCCCAGACGTTGCCGGCGGGGTTGTAGGCGAACAAGTCGTTCTTGTCGGGGTAGCCCAGCCCGCCAACCAGATAGATCGTGCCGGCATACACCGCCACGCTGGCCGCGCCGCGCGGCTGCGGCAGGTCGGCCACCTGCGCCCAAGTGTTGGTCGCGATGTCGTAGGCGTAGACCGCCTTGACCGCCACGCCGGCCTTGATCAGCCCGCCGATCAGGTAGACCGTGCCGTTGAGACAGGCCGCGCCGGGATGATCGACCGCGGTGCCAGGGTAGGGCGCCAGCGCCGCCCAGGTCTTGGCGCTCGGGTCGTAGGCCCATGCGGTATTGGTATCGATCACGCCCAGACTGTTCGTGCCGACGATTCCGCCCAGCACGTAAACCTTGCCATTGCAGGCCACGCTGCCGGTCTCCTGCGTCGCCGCCGGCAGCGGCGTCTGGTTGTCCCAAATGCCGGTCTCCTTCACCGATGGGTTTGGCTCCATCACCTGGATATCGTTCGCGCCGTACTCGGCGACGTAAATTGCGCCATCGGGGCTAACCGCCACGTCGAGCGGCTGATTAAAGATCGCCAGATCCTCCTCGAACAGCACGCTCGTGCCATCGTCGGCCAACACCACTCGGCGAACGCTCTGGTTGCCGGCGTAGGTGGCCGAGATGATGTTGTGCAGCATCTGGCCGCCGAAGGTCGGCGCGGTGTACTCGGTCATGCCGTCCGACGACGTGCCATTCGAGTAATACAAGAGCCGATTAGCTGGATTGTAGTTGGCGTCCGGCGGCTTGGGTGTCGGATACATCGTTCCGTCGTCGAGGATGCACTGCCCGCGCACCGGGTCGGGGTTCCCACCGTGATCACCCTGGTGAACGATCGCAAGATAGTCGCTACGTGTGCCTGGGTCGAACGAGTAGCCGTTCGGACAGCCGTCCCCTGGCCCTGGCGTGTTGCCAGCCGTAAAGTTGCCGGCGTTGACGTTGATATAGAAGTTACCATTGGAGTGCCATAGGAAGTCGTAGGCGTTCCGGTAGCCGCTCGCATACAGATCAAAGATCCCAGGCTTGAGGCCGGCAGAGCTGGTTACGTTGCGGACGTCGATCGGGAACGATCCGGCTGGCGCTCTATTCACGTTGAATCGCAGGACTGCGGCCGTCAGGTACCGTTCCGGCAGCCCACTGAAAGCGTTGCTGGGCGCACCATAGTTCGTGTCGCTCCCGACGGTCATATAGAGCCAGCCATCCGGCCCGAAATGAACCGCGTTCGGCGCATGGTTTTCGCGCGAGCGCGGTAGCCCTGTGACGTAATCCTTGCGATTCGCCGGGTCATCAAAATTCGGTCCAACCAGCCGGGTCAGCATACCCGAATCGACGTTGACCGCACATGTGTCGGGCGTTTGATTGAAGCAAAAGCGTGGATCACTGTGAACCACCCACAGAATAGGTCGATCCGGTGTCGATGCCGGGTCAAAGTCGATCCCGATCAGGTGCCGTCCGACCACGGCCAGTACTAAGGTGCCATCAGTATTCGTATTCGGAGTATCGTGGATCGTGTTGATCCGTTGTACCGAGGTGACGTTGCGGCTGCTGTCCAGCGTCAGGATGTGGATATAGCCGCCCTTCCCGAAGGAGTCCTGCTGGCCGAGGTAGAGTTTCCCATCGGGCCCAAATTGGATCGTTGTCGGATGCTTGAGCAGGCTGGCGCCGGTTGTGGCCGCGTTGACGATCACGCGGCGGTTGAAAGCGATCGGGACAGAACTGCTGCCGACGTTGAGCTTGCGGAAGCGCCAGGTCTGTGTCCAGGCATTCCCATAATAGTCGTTCGCGCCGAAACTCAAGGTGTGCGATCCGAGCGCGAGCGCGTTAAACGTCTCAACCGGCATCGTGAACTGGCCCTGGAAGGTTGTGCCGGCCAGGTTGCTGAATAACGGCTGCGGATTCTGATCATCGATCCGCCAATAGCCGTCGTTCAGGCCGCCACTGTCGGCGATAGAGAGCGTCAGCGCGGGCGGCGCGGTATAGGTCGTATTCTCAGGCTCGGGGATCGCGGTGAAGGTGGGGCTGTCCAGATCTACGTTGCTGCCAGCCGGGTAAACGTCGATCGCTTGCACGACCGCGTTATCGAAAACCTTGGTGAAGTCGATGTTGAGCACGCCGTCGGACACCGTCGTGGTGAAGGACTTGCTGATCAGCGCGGCTTTGCCGGCCTGGGCATAGATATCGAAGCTCGACAGTACTGGTGTCCCCTCAATGGCCACATTGAAGCGCCGCACGCCGGGAGATGCGAAGAACAGTTCAGCAAAGTGCAGACGGACGATGTAACTACCATTTGCGGCCGGGATGGCATAGCTGAAGGCGCCCGCATGCTCGTTGATGTAGAGCTGGTCGTCGGTCGTATTCCAGATCGGTTGGGCCTCCTCGCTGCTAACGCCACCGGTGACATACGCATCCGGATCCCAGAAATTGTTGAAACTATCAGCGTATCCCGCGCCGCCAGTGTTGATGCGAACGACTCCACCCTCAGCGCGGCGCGCCCAGGTGAACTTAGCGGATGCATTTCCATACCCTTCGAAATACTCCATGACGACGACATGATTGCCTTCGGAAAGCGGGACATCGACCTCGTAGTAGGTTTGTGACTGCGGAATCCAATGATCGATCTTAAGCACGCCGTCGATATAGAGGCGGACGCCATCGTCAGTGGAAGTGGCGAATTTATAGGTGCCGGCGCTGAACATCAGCGTGCGTGTCCAGCGAACCGAAAAGTTGTCCGAGGGGAAGCCAAACGCAGGCGCGCCTGTGCCCCAGTCGAAGTCGATCGCAGTGTCGCCGCGCGTCATTATCGGTTGATTAGTGAGGTTGGGATTGCCAAAATACTCGCCCTTCCAGGTTCCAGGCAGGAAGTCGGTCTGGATGGTGTTATATGAGAGATGGGCAAGCGCATCCCCATATCCCTCGAAATACTCCATCACCACCGTATGTTCGCCCGCGGCGAGTGCGACGTCGGCCTGCCATTCGGTTGGCGCCTGCCCGACAAAATGATCGATCTGCAAGACCCCGTCGATGTAGAGGCGCACGCCATCATCGGTGTAGGTGTCGAAGCGATAGTTACCGGCATCGAAGCTAATGGTGCGCGACCAACGGACACTGAATTGATCGGTGGAGATGGATGGATCTGGGCTCCCCGAACCCCAGTCGAAGTCGATCGCGGCATCCTCACGGGTAAGGATGGGGGTTCCTGCCAGCGTAGCATTCGCGAAATACTCGGCATGCCAGGTAGATGTGGCAGCAGCTGACACTGCCGCAAGCACTTGCTTTGGGGCAAGTGGATGCGCCGAAGGTGTCGGCGTGCCCTTCGTCTTCGGCTTCTTCGCGGATCGCGGCGTTACTGTGGGTGTAGTTGCCCGATCCACAGTGGATGTACTCGCCATCGGGCTCGATAGTGCGGTCGGAATACCTAGGCCAATCAGCAGGGTTGTGATCGCGATGAGGCCCACGAGTCGGTATCGAGCGCGGAGCCTACGCAAAACTTGGCGCGTGCGCACTTTATTGTTGGTTGGATCGATCATCAGTTCTTCCTCTTGTTAGTTACACTCATTCGATCTAGGCAGCGAGCATCGGCCGCTATGGCGCCGCCGGGCCGCGCACGAACAGGTTGTCGAACAATGCCTGACCTTCAAGCTGTCCGTCCGGCGCTTCCAGCGCCAGGCCGATTCGGCTCTCCAGTGTGTTGCCGGGCGGCAACGCGTAGGTCGCTAGCAGGGCGCCATTGGCGTAGAGCGCTAGCTCGTCGCCGCGGCGGCTGACCCCGATCTGGTTGGTCGCGCCCTCGCCGCGGCGCAGCGCGTCGCTGGCAGTCCAGGCGATCAGCGGCTGCGAGACGCCAACCTGCTGCCACTCCAACTGGTAGCGGCCATGCGTGTCGATCAAGAAGCGGTAGAAGTCATTCGGCCGGCCGATCAGGAAGAATAGCCCGGCCTGACCTCGCATGATCCGCACATCGGCGCCGTACCAGAAATCGTGCGAGCGCAGCGGCCGGCTATAGCTGATGCTGGATCGACTGTCGACCTGTATCACATACCCGCCATCCTGGTAGCTCGACGACCAGCTGGGCGAGCGCACTTCCGGCCAGATCTCCGAAACGCTGTTGAAGCGCTCCTCTGCCAGCGCCGGCCAGCTCGCTTCGATGGCGAGGAGCTGGGCTTGTGCCGGAGCGGGCGCCAGGGTCGGGCCGATGGCGGGGCGCGCCACAGCCGTGGCGAGCGGCTGGGCCATCGCACTGGGACCGGGCGCGCTGGCGGTGCGGAGCAGGGCCACAGCGGTGGGCGGGCTTACTGCCTGGCTTACCACCGCAGCGCCGACGCCGAAACCCCGCCCGATCGCCGCACCAATCGCCGCGAGCACGCTCACCGCGAGGATTAGCAAGACCAGCCGCACCCAGCGGGGACGAATTGAGAATCGGACGTACGCTAGGCGATTGAGCATTGAGAATCGATTCTGCCCTGGTAGCCACGCCTTTCGGTTGGCGGCCTCTGCACCCTCGGGCTGCACGTGATGTTCGTGTGATCGACCGGGAGTCTGCGACCTGCGACCTACGACCCGCGACCTGGATTGTTTGTCAAGCATCATGGCGTCCCATCCTTGGCGGCAGTCTTATCCACCTGCCACAGCTCGACCGTGGTGCGCTCGGCGGTCCAGCGCTGAATCGGATGCGCATGCCGTAGCGCCTCAAGCGCGACGGGATAGGTTGTGCCTGAGAAGTTTCGTTCGAGCCCCGGCGTCATAATCAGGTAATCGACGGTGCGCCAATCGTTGTGGAACACGCCGTCGCCAATCTCGGGGTCCTGGCCGACTTTCCAATGGCTGTGGATATTCGGGAAGACCGGCTCGCCCGACGGGGGGACGCGCAGATCCGGCCAGAACGCGTCGTCGGCAATGATCATGCTATCGGGCGGGAGGTTGGCCCTGATCCAGGTGATCGCGGCGTGGCCGGCCTGGCCGGAGCGCGCGCGATACAGCGGATCGAGCATACCGATCGACCACCAGTTCAGCAGCAGCGCGCCCACGATCGCCAGCACCATCGCGCCGGTGGCCCATGGCCGCATACGCCCAAACAGCACCGCAAACAGCGCCCCGATATTCAGCGCGAAGAACGGCAGCGCGAACAGAATATAGAAATTGAACACCAGACCGCCGCGCGCCAGGTAGTACAGCGATAGCAAGCCCAGCAGACCAACCACGAGCGCCATTCGATCGCGGATACCGCGGATCAGGTTGAGCGCCACCGCGCCAACCCCGGCAACGATGATCATCGGGTCGCGCAGGAGCCAGTCCTCGCGCATGAAATGCCAGAACTGATTGTCCAGGTTGAACATACCGCCGCCTTCGCGCCGCATTTGCCAGGCCAGCGTGCCAAGCAGCGAGACATGCGGCCGGTCGTCGCCGAGCAGCCCAGGCGGCAATAGCTCGCCTTTCAGCACCGCATACAGCAGATACCAACTGGTGACGATGACCATCGGCAGCGCCCAGCCGAGCACGGCGAAGCGGCCATGATGCTGGCGCCGCTCCTGCACGGCCAGCAGCAGCATGGCCGGCAGCAGAAAGATCGCGGTCTCCTTGGTCAGCAGCGCAATACCGAAGCACGCCCCGCTGAGCGCCACCCGGCTGAGCCGGCCCTGGCCGTCGAGCAGCAGGTCGAGGCTGATCAGCAGCCAGAACAGCATGATGCTGTCGAGCATCACCGGCCGGCCGTAGAAGATCGTCAGCGGCGAGAGTGCGAACAGCAGTGTCGCCAGGGCGGCGGCCGAGCGGCCGCAGCCACACTCGCGGGCCACCCGGTAGAGGCGGTGGATCGTCGCGACATGCAGTAGCAACATCAACACGCGCCCGCTGTCGATCGCGCTGCCGAAGGCGTGCGGGCCGCCGCTAAGCGCCATCCAAGCGGCCAGAAAGATCCAGCCGCCGGGCGCATGATCGTAGAAGTAAGTATACGGCGCGAGCTGGCCCATGCGCAGCACCGCCAGCGCCTGCCCGGTGTAGATGCCCTCGTCGCCATTGAAGGTGAATGCCGGGTAGTTGAACATATTGAAGCCGTGGGCGATCAGACCGATCAACACGAGGGCGGCGATGATCGCCCACTCGGCCGGCTTGGCGCGCGCCGTGGTGTGCGGCGTGGCGCGCGGGATCAGCCACCGCGCGATGACGTTTGGACTCACCATTCTCTTCTCCTGACCACAAATGATGAAGATTAACTATTAAAACGGGTATTCCCAAACCGTTCGGGTCGGCGGCACGGCGCCATTCCCTATCCAGGCAGCAGTCCCGCCGCCGACCCGAACGGTTTCAGCACAGGTTGTACCCGATTATTTTCTTAACCTTCATAATTTGTGGTTTGCCATAGGAAACACGTTGAAACGTGTTAAGCACGGCACATCAAGTGATTTATCACGTTTGACGTATCAGCCATCGAATTCATTCGATCGCGAATGGACCGCGAACTGGCCAACCCGGTGCGCGCCGATGTGCTTCGTCTTCTCCCAGTTGTTCATGCCGCGCAGATGCCGCCAAACCGCCCGCAACGCGCCGAAGCCAAGCATCCACTGGTAAGGCAGGTAGGCCGCTAGCAGCCACAGTGGCGAGAACCACTTCGGCTTGAGCCGATGTACCGCGGTAAACTCATACAGACCGACCAGGCTGACGATCATTTGGACGATCAGCAGATACGCCGGCAGGGCGCTAATCATTGTCACCAATACCGAGAGCTTGCCAAACAGCGTCAGCCAGAGACTGAAAGGAAGGTAGATCATCGTCAGCGCCTGGATCAGCGGGAAGGCCAGTGTGTACAGCGCCAGCAGGCGCTGCGGCCAGGTCGGCAGCCGCATCCAATCGCCCTTGCCAAGGATCTGCAAGAAGCCCTGGTTCCAGCGCGTACGCTGCTTGACGAACTGGCCAACCGTCGGCGGCGTCTCTTCACGTGTCACATAGCGGTCGTCGTAGATCGCGCGGAAGCGCATGCCGCCGTTGGCGCACAGCCGAATGCCAATATCGGCGTCCTCGGTCAGGCAGGTTTGGTCCCAGCCATCCGCGCGATCCAGCGTGGCGCGAGCCATAAACACGGTATTGCCGCCCAGCGGCACCATGCCGACCTGGGCGTGGTAGTGCATCCGGCTCTTGAACCAGAACATATACTCCAACACATTCAGCGCCGAGAACCAGCGGTCGTCGTAGTTCATCAGCTGTATGCCGCACTGCACCACCTCGGCATCCTCGCGCAGCATCACCGTATTGACTACCTGCAGAATGTCGGGGTGCGGCTCGTCCTCGGCGTCGAAGATCGTGATCACATCGCCGGTGGCAGAGCGCAGCGCGACATTCAAGCCATGCGGCTTGTTGATCGGCGGGTCGTCGAAGGTGATCAGCCGCACATGATCGATGCCCTGCTCGCGCAGCGCGGCCAGCTTAGCCTCGACCTCGGCGATCGTGCCGTGGTCGCCGGCCTCGATCACCACCAGAATCTGCACCAGCTCGCGCGGGTAGTACAGGTCGACCGTGCGCTGAATGGTGTCCTGGATCACCGCTTCTTCGTGGCGCGCCGGCAGCATCACGGTGAAGCGCTTGCGCTGCGGCTCAAACGTGGCGGGCACCCGATTCATACGCAGCTTCTGATCATCTTCCCAGGCGTACAGCATAAGCGCGGCCGAGTATCCCGATTGCGCGGTCAGCGCCAGCGAAATGCCCGAGAGCAACAGCTCGAAGATGCTCATAGCGCCACCTCTTCGTCGCGATCGCTCAGCAGGAGGCAGGCGGCAGGAGGCGGTAATTGCTCGCTGCCGACTGCTGATTGCCGAATACCCTCCGGGTCGCTTACCGCCGACTGGCGATCGGCGACTGGCGACCGGCGACTGACGACTGCCGACTGGCGACTGCCGACTGACCACGTCCAGCGACTGTTGACGACATAGTTCCAGATCGTCGCCGCGCCAACCGCGACGACGTTGGCAATCAACAGATCCAGCTGCGCATAGTGTGTAAGCAGCGTCAGAACCGCCGCAGTGATCGCCATACCGCCGAGCGCCACGCCATTGAAACGCAGAAAGCGCTGGGCCAGCGGGCGCCCCGCCGCGCTCGCGGCGAAGGTCCAGCGATCGTTGAGCAGAAAGTTCGACCCGATCGCCCCTTCAGTCGCAATCATGCTGGCAAAAGGAACGGCGATGCGAAAGCCATGCACCAACAGCGATAGGATGATGCTGTTGACGACGATTCCGCTCATTCCTACCAGCCCGAAGCGCAGCTGGCGGGTGAAGTGCGATAGAATTGGTTGGAATGTCACGATCATTAGGAGTCCTCTCAGGTCAGAACAAAGAACAAAGGACAAAGAACAACCATAGGCGGATTTGTTCTTGGTTCTTGTTCCCTGTTCTTTGTTCTCATACCTCTCAAGTCAGAACAAAGAACAAAGGACAAAGAACATGCCGTCGGTCGAAGTGGGTGTATTCTTTGTTCTCTATTCTTTGTTCTTTGTTCTTTGTTCTCTGTTCTCAAACCTCGCGGGCGAGCCGCAGGCGCTTGTACGGGTTCGGCGAAAAGCGCAGCCGCAGCACCATCGCCGCCGCCTCCCAGACGATCCGCTGCGACATCTTGGACTGGCCGGCAACGCGATCGGGAAAGACGATCGGAAGCTCATGCAGCTGGAAGCCGGCCTGATGGCAGCGATAATTCAGCTCAACCTGAAAGGCGTAGCCGTTCGAGCCGATTGCGTTCAGGTCGATCTGCTGGAGTACGCTGGCGCGAAAGCACTTGAAGCCCCCGGTGCAATCGCGCACCGGCATGCCCAGAATCATGCGCGCATACAGGCTGCCGCCCCGGCTAATCAGCTTTCGCGGCCACGACCAGTTTTCGACCCGGCCGCCTGGCACGTTGCGCGAGCCCAGCGCCACATCCGCGGCGCGCTCGGCCACCGCCAGCAGCACCGGCAGGTAGCGCGGCTGATGCGAGAAATCGGCATCCATTTCGCACAGGAAACGATAGCCCTGGCGCAACCCTTCATGGAAGCCCGCCACATATGCGGTCCCGAGGCCAAGCTTGCCGGCCCGGCGGATGAGTTGCACCCGCGGCGTCAGCGCGGCCATCAGCGCAACCAGGTCGCCGGTGCGATCGGGCGAGTTATCGTCGACCACCAGCACATCGAATTGCTCACCCTGGCCAAGAATCTCGACCACCAATCGTTCGATATTCAGCGCCTCGTTATAGGTCGGCACCACCACCAGACAGTGCCCGCGGGCAACACGCTCAGCCTGCAGCGCACCGATCGTCTGCTGCGACAGCCCCAGCGTGGGTGCGGGGGGCGTATCGCCAGCAAACATTTCGTTTGTGGCAGTAGTGAGACGTTCGGACGCAACATGCGGAGAGATTGCCGTCATAACAGGTACTCCTTTTAGCCTGGCCGCACAACCACACTCGCCAGTGCAATTGCAGATTGCAGATTAGTTCTGGCTCATTCTGAAGACATCAATGCGCCAATGCATTCCAAGGACCGCTTGATTTCGCGCTAGGACATGCGCTGTCACGAACGCAGCGCAGCAGCCGGTACGATAGGCACGTGCCGGCGCTAGCGCGTCTACGAGCAGCCATATATGTTTGGGATCTGTGGAAAGAATAGACGAGGCCGGGTGGCGCTGGATTATTCCAAACTTAAAAGACGACTAACCGCAGCTTACAATTGTTTCATTCAATTGAGTAAAAATAACGAATAGTTTATGTTGAAGCAGGCCTCACATGCACAAAAAAGCAGCGCGATAGCGCTGCACGATAGCCGTTTTGCTGAGCATTGCTATTCCACAACAACCTCGACGCGATGCCAGGCGTTGTTCATGTAGCCTTTGAAATTCCACAGCCGGCTTGGGTCTTCCGGCTGCGTGTTGGCCGCCGAGTCCCAGGCCCGCGCGATCAACTGGTGCGAGCCTGGTGCCAGATCCAGGCGCGCCTGCCAGCGCCGCCAGGCCCAGCGCGCGCGCGCGCTCAGCAATGTCGCAGCACGCCAAGTCGTGCCGCCGTCGGCCGATACGTCTACGCGCTCGACGCAGCGCCCACCGGCAAAAGCATAGCCTTGCACCACCAGCGGCCCAGCCACCAGCCGCGCCCCTGGTTCCGGCGCGCAGATCACCGCATTGAGCGACAGCTCGCCTAGCATCAGCCCGCCGTTCCAGTCGACATTCGTGGCACGCACATCCGCCGAGAACAACTTGTAGGCGTGCGCCTGGAAGTAGTTGTCCGACGGATCGGCCTGAAGACAAAGCTCGACCAACCATTTCACGCTGCGCGCGCCAATATAGCCGGGGGCGACTACGCGCAGTGGAAAGCCATGCGCAGGTAGCAGCGGCGCGCCGTTCATCGCATAGGCCAGGATCACCTCGGGGCCAAGCGCCTTCTCCAATGGCAGCGAACCGCCGAAGCCGAAGCGCCGCCCCTGGCGCTCGACTTGATCCAGACCGGTGAACGCCACGTGCGCCGCCTGCGGCGCAACGCCCGCCTGCGCCAGCAGATCACGCAACGCTACGCCGGCCCACTCGGCGTTGCCAATCGCCTCGGCGCCCCAGGGCAACTCGTCGGGAATATCATCGACCGCAATGAGCTCATCGCGGCGATTGCCGGCGCACTCGAGAGTGGCGGTGACAGAGACGCAGGCAAACTGGCGCTGCAGATCGGCCAGCGTGAGCGTCAGCGGCTGCTCGACCATCCCGCCGACCACCAAGTGATAATCGTCGGGATCGACAGCGGGGATGCTGCCGTGATTGCGAACGAAAAATAAGTCAAGCGGGGTCACTTCCGATTGGCTGAGCAGGTTGAGCGGGGGACCACCATTGAGCGGCTCGGGCGAGCGAATCACGAACGCCGAGTGTTTGCCGTGTGGCATCTCCGAGGGGCGCTCCTTCATGCGACCTCCTTGTCAGCAAAGAGCATAGCAACATTGCAATCGGGATGGCTATGCAGCATGAGGCGCCGCACAACACAGCCGATTGTAACATATTCGCCTAACACGTTCGAACGTTGGAACGTTTGTCTGAGAAGGCCAAGGCAGGCCGGCGCTCGGCCGCGCCGACACGCTTGCCTGGAGAGTGCGAATGACTAAATAATAGGGATGTTCTGCTCAGTGAGGAAGTAGAGGATGTCGGGACTGTCGGCGATCACAACCAGGCTGCGCTGGCTGGCCCGACTGAGGATAATATGATAGGCCAGTTCGCCGGTTCGCCGCTGCGCCCAGGAGAGCCGCGCCAGAACCGGAGTTTCGATTCGCCAGCCCTGCTCCAGCATCAGCGCAAGGGCAGCCAGATCGCGCAGTGCGCCGCCAGGGGTGGCGAGCGGCTGGGGCATATCAGAGGCTGGAATGCTCAATATCATAGCGCATCACCTCAAGTGTAGGGCCCTGCATGCGCGCCCTGCGGCTTGCCAGGGTCAACCCGACCACCAATAGCGCCGAAAAACCGCCGAGGATGTACCCGATCGCGAACATGATCACGAGTGCCATGGAACGCTCCTTTACGAGTTCTGATCTGTTTCATCGTCGCTATTCTACGTTCGTCATTTTATCGGTCGATCTCTATTTCTTTAAAGTTTTGTAAAGTTTCTGCGGCGCATTTCGCTATCCCGGCAATGTGCGCGCTGAAGTCGATGAGATTGCCGCGTTGAATGACCTCTATATCCCACGCCGCCCTGCTAGTCACGGGCCTGGAGGGTGCCACGGGCAGTACCATTGGCCCCGGTGGTGCGCTGTACGTCACCGAAGGCGCAGCCGGCCGGATCTCGCGTGTCGATCCGAAGACCGGGGACATCACGACGTTCGCCAGCGGTCTGCCGAAGGCGATCATCGGCATCGGTGGGGCGATCGACGTCGCGTTCATCGGCAAAACCGCGTACGTCCTGGTCACCCTCGTCGGCCCTGACGTCGGCGGCAGCGACGTTGTCGGCATCTACCGGGTGGACGGCCCAGACAGTTTCACCGTCGTCGCAGACATCGGCGCCTTCTCGGTGGACAACCCGCCGGACACGCCGTTCTTCGTCCCGACCGGGGTCCAGTACGCCCTGGAGACCTACCGTGGCGGGTTCCTGGTCACCGATGGGCACCACAACCGCGTGCTGCGGGTCACGCTCGACGGCGAGGTCACCGAGTTGATCGCGTTCGACAACATCGTCCCGACCGGGCTAGACGTGCACGGCAACACGGTGTATATGGCCGAGGCCGGTCCCATCCCTCACCTGCCCCAGGACGGCAAGGTCGTGTCGTTCGAGCCGAAGTCGCTCACCGCGACGGAGGTGGCCTCCGGCGGCAGACTCCTCGTCGACGTCGAGTTCGGCCGCGGGCGCACACTCTACGCCCTCGCGCAGGGCGTCTGGCCGCTCGGTAACCCTGCGGGCTCTCCGGCGCTCCCGAACACCGGCCAGCTCTTGGAGGTCAACGACGGTACCTTCACCGTCGTCGCGGACGGCCTGAACCAGCCGACCTCGCTCGAGTTCATCGGGAACACCGCGTACGTCGTCACCCTCACTGGGGAGATCTGGAAGATCGAGGGCATCTCGGGTCCGCCCTACGGCGTGTCGCGTTGAGGAACCAGGGATACACGGTAGGGGTTCGAATCAACGGCGTGAACCTCAAGGATGCAGCGAAATTCGACTTGAGGTAGACGCCTCCAACAAACCGCGATGAGCAGAAGCGGACCCGCAAGCGCGGCCGCTTCGTTCTATCCCCCTTAATGCCAATCGGCGCCCCACAGTGGAGCGCCAACAAAGTACGTATGTGCAAGCAGACACTTGCTGCATGCCGACCACGGCAGATCGATGGGGCAACCTACTCACAGTTGGTTGCAGGTCTCGCGGCTGGCGAGGTGCTCGTCGCACGTGTGGTTGTGTCTATCCAGAGGCACTTTCATCCGCTAGATAAAGAAATCGCGTGTTGGATCAACGATGGTGGTACCTATAACGCGTTGATTCATGGCCTGGGGGCCAGCAACCGGGAGATCACTGGGTATTACGCCGTCACAACCGACAGATTGCTGAGTCTACTCATTGCGGCGCGCGCGTAGCAATTCCCGTTAGCTATCGAATGCCCCTGGCTCATCACCAGGGCCGCCGTCCAGATCGATGTGTTCCTCCCCCTATGCAGAAAGCGCTGGGGGCGCCTGTTGCCGCTGCTGGGCAAGTATTGCAGCGCGGGCCCCCAGCGCTTTCACAATGACAATCTGCCAGCGTAGTGGGAATTCGTCCAGAATGTCGCGAATGGCGTACACCGCTTCGTGGGCCGCTTCATAGGAATCGCGGTCGGCCGCCGTTCTCGGCGGTACGATCCCATCGTCTGCGCCGGCGTGCCAAGCGATTGGATGTATCTGGCGGGCCTGGGCAATCACCTGCTCAGTCTGGGCGCACGTTTTCTCTAAGGCGGCACGCGCGGTGGCCACGTCGTCACATGCGCACTGAGCGCGCGCACAGAGGGCCGCGAGTTTTGGGGGCAGCGGGGCGCGGGTCATAGCATTCTCCTTGCATTCATGACTCCTCACGCCGACGTAGCAAAAAGCGCGCCCCCAGCTGAAGCCAAGGGAGCACCAGCAACGACGAGGCCACAGCGATACTGCTGTGGCCTCGCCATTCGGCATGCGCCTACTACCAACACCGACGAACCATACAAGGATCGAGGATGGCGAGTGCTTCGTCGCTGGGTGCGGCCTGGTGCGCGCGAGGCCCTCCCCACCCGCCCGCAAGCAAGGCGAGCCCGTTGTGGCCCGGTGCGTGCGTGGCCAGAGCGGCAACGCCGCCAACCAAGATAGTCAGAGCCAGGAGCGCACAGCGGCTGCTACGGGCGCGTTGGTCGGCCCGGAGCCGTATCAATGACCTTGAGATCGGCAGAATGGCGCACAGAGCGTCAACGCACATGAAAGCGGTTAGAGTTGCACTATCTTGGTTGCCAGTTACAGCCTTTTTGACAGCGCCAGTAATTCTGAGGGAGGCGACGATTGGGCCAGCGCTGAACGTGCCATTCTGCGCCACAGTGCTGGCATTGGAGCACGAGTGGCTCGCGACGTACGATCGTCACGCTGACACGGGCGAGTTGGGCAGAACTAGGCGTACTGTGACATGCCATCGGGGTCGATGCTCCTGCTGTGATGGCTGAGACAACGAGGGAGCGATATACACTGATGATATCGCTGCCCTATTTTCTTCTCCGTTCTTCTCTATAACACCTGGGTCGCGTGATAGTTACGGGTCTGCTGTCACGAAATGCACAGGAAGCCCTACATCGTATTTTGTGACACCTTTCCATAACAAATGCAGGACGATGTATAATCACATCGTCCCGCTATCATCTTCTCCGCTCTTCTCAAGCGGAAGTATCAGAAATCCATAAAGCACATATCGTGCCAACGACAAAGCTATGACCGACATCGAACGCACCCAGGCGACGATCGCCCGCATCGAGGCAAAGCGAGACGCGGCGACGGATAGCGAGAGCCATTGGTATTATCAGATGTGCCTGGTCGGTTGGCGCGCGTGGCTGAAACGGCTAGAGGCTGGCCAGGTGTGGGTGTAGCGTTGTTGTACTTGTTCCGATTGTGCCAGGGCTGCTGCTGACCGTTGCTCTAGATCCGCAAGGTGCATGCTCGTGCGCCGCGCGCCGGCAGGCTCCCGCACCCCTACAAAGAACATATGTGCTTTGGGTATTTGTACTACATGCATTGTGCAAATGCACAAAAACGCCCCGCGGCTCAGCACCAAGGCGCCCAGGCGCGCGGGTGTCATTCCATCCTCAGATATCTACCTCTCGCGCACGCGGCACCGTCGATACGGGTTCCAGCGCGCTGCAATGAACCAGCCGGGGCAAGAGTTTACCGTCGAAACGGACATCATAGAATTCGCCATCAGGAAACACCTGGCGAATTGTCCCAGCGCTACCGCGCGGCAGCCCAGCTAGCGGCTGGGTCGTCTGCACCTGATCGCCCACGTACAATACCTGTGACTGCGCCATCTACCTCTCCTCTCCCACCCAGCGGCGCGCGGAGTAGCCCCCAGGATGGGCGTGCAATCAGTGTATACCCAGCAGTGCCATACGTCGCGTCGGGAAAGTGGGCGCCGCAGCGTCAGTGGATCGCCTGACAGAGTAGAAAGGCCCCGGCTCATCACCAGGGGCATTCGAATTTTGAGACTATGGTGTCCCTTGGATGGGATTAGGCGGATACTTCGCGCACGCGTCCGCCTGTCTCCAGCGCGTAGCTAGTGCGTGGGGGGGACACGCCGGATTGCCGGCAGTAGCTCGGGCGCGTGCTGCTGTGCCCAGTGCGTCAGCACCAGACGTTCTTGGTCATTCAGCGTGGCGATCCATTGGATCAGCCCTTGGCTATCATTCTGTAACCGCTGTACATTTGGCATGAGCCGCGCGAGAATGGTGGACTCATCTTCGGGGGGAGTGTTCATCGGGGTCCTCCTTCCTGCTCCACTGCGCAGAGCACAACCCCTTGTTGAAAATCACCTGAAAATGCGACATAGCGCTATTCTATCACGAGTTGGGGTGCGCTTGTAGCGGGCATACAAAACGCCCCCGGTTCATCACCAGGGGCGTACATTGAACCAGCGCTGCGCAGCGTGGCCACGCATGCATATCTCGTCAGGACAGCATAAACCGCCGTTTTTGCGGCGGTTCGTCGTTTTGGTAGAAGCTCGCACAGCACGTCAAGGCGCTGGCGTATTGGTTGGTGTATCCGTCGGCGTATTGGTTGGCTCGACTGGCGTATTGGTTGGTGTATCCGTCGGCGTATTGGTTGGCTCGACTGGCGTATTGGTTGGTGTATCGGTCGGTGTATTGGTTGGCTCGACTGGCGTATTGGTTGGTGTATCCGTCGGCGTATTGGTCGGCTCAACTGGCGTATTGGTTGGTGTATCGGTCGGCGTAGGGGTAAAGGTTGGACACTTCTTCGGTTGCTGACCGCTGGGTATACACCCAGCCGTCGGCTGCGGCTTGCTCTGTGCGTACGACCGGAGTTCGGTTGCCTGGATTGGCGACGCGTTACCCGAACCAAAAAGGAGGAACCCCAGGAGAAGCACCATACTCACCACGGCGAGTCTACCCATCTTACTCTCCTTCCAACGTGTATGCGCGATGGAGATACCTCAGCAGGACCTCGAGAGGGCAGCAGTGATAACCCCTGTCAGGAACATTCCGGTCGACATGATCCCTATTAGCTCTGACGCTGGTCTCTGACTGTGATAGAAGAGCGGAGAGCACCCCACATGCTCTCCGCTAGGTAACAGGTACGATCCAGTATCTGTAGCTGCACGCGTCAGGAGTCTTGGGATTCGTGTGTCCAGTCATTTTAATTATATGTGCTTAGGGCTTAGAAGCAAGTAGCGCTCGATGAGAATTCCATCAATATTTTGTCATCTCGGCGCGGTGCGCTGTCAGAGAATACCCTGACACAAAGCAACGCCCCGCCAGCTCGAGGCCAGCGCGCCCAGCGCAGCCGCTGAACGGCTCGGGGCGGTATCCTTGGATGGTCGGCACGGTAGAATGGCGCACAGCGCGTCAACCACCTGAAAGTGTGGAGATATAGCCGAGTATGTATTTTTCCTAGCCGTTCATACTCTCTTATTATGCACTGCATAACCGAAAAGGACGGCGCTGGCGCTGGCTCGACTGTGGAATTGTGCCGGACGGTGAGTTGCGTAGCGCCGTATGTTAAATTAGCCGCGTTCAAGGAGGTGTTCCCATGAATCAGCGTATTATACGCTCCGCTGTCGCTCTCCTAACATTGCTGCTGCTCGTTGGTGGGAGTGTCCAGCCTGCCGCTGCCCAGCAAAATACCGACCTGTCCGTCGTGAAGGTCGCCGACAGGGCTACGGCGCAGGTGGGCGACAACGTCACCTATACGATCACTCTCACGAACAACGGGCCTGCAAAGGCGCGCGGGGTATTGCTGGGCGAGGGTGCGCCGGACGAGCTGGGGGTGACCTGGTTCGACTGCGGCAAGGGCACACCGGTTTCGCAGGGCGCCTTCACCTGCCGGTACGACAAGCTAGCAAAGGGCGAGACAGTGACCATCACCTTCATAGCTACGGTGACCCCGGATGCCATGCCCGGAGAAGAGGTTACCAACCTCGCCGAGGCCTATTTTGAGGCGTGCCCGGATCGCTCGTGTGGTGACCTGGACTATAGCAACAATGTCGGCACGGCAACGATCACGATTGTCGAGTAGCCTAAGGAGGGCTACCATGTCCGTGGAGAGCACCCAGGAAGTGATGACCCCGTATTTTAACTCGGAGCATTCGGACGTGAGCATGATGGCAGAAGACGTCGTGTTCACCGTTATGGCCACAGGACAGGAACATCGTGGTCATGAAGGTGTGCTCGGTATGCTCAATTACTTTTATCACATTGCCTTTGACGCCACGGCTAAGACTACGAATACCATTGTAGCGGACGGACACGCAGTTATCGAAGCCGACTTTGTTGGGAAACACATCGGCGAGTTCGCCGGGATACCAGCAACCGGTAAGGATGTCCGGGTTCCCTTATCTGTTGTCTACGATCTGAAGAACGATCAAATCACACGAGGGCGCATCTATTTCGAGATACCGGCTCTACTCCAGCAATTGGGCATGAACATGGGTGCTGGTTAAGCGCAAACGCAGCACCAAGCCAGCGGGCGGCGCATAACATCATAAAGTACCGCCCCGCCAGCACCAGGCCAGCGGGGCGCAAAACTAAAGCGGCGCCGTAGGGCAGCGCCGCTCTAGCAAGGGTGTTTAGGGTGTATCACCCTCTTAGGGTGAATAGAGATCGATGGTACTTGCTTGGCTACAGTACTTTGCGCACAATCTGTGTCAGGATAACACGATGGCGCTCCTGGTGATGAGCCAGGAGCGCATAGTCCGAAGTCGCCACTGCTTTCACGGTGTTAGTTCCCGCATCCTCCACTCGGCGGTGGAGGTTGTTGGTGACCGGGGCATCCGTGGTTGCTGCCAGGACCACCACCGGCATCAGCAAAGACGGGTGTTGCCATGGTAAGCGCAAGTAAGACGGCGAAGACCACCCGGAGCAGTTTTCTCTTCATGTTGAGCATCCCTCCTAGTGTTGTCTATCTACACACGGCCGACATCGACACCGACCTCGGACTACGCCTCAAGGCCACAATACGCACTAAACTACGGTACCGCACTCGGGGCGATACCTTACAATGGAACACAAGGAGCGGAGCAGGAGGAACAACGACCGACTCTAGTATATCAGGAGCGTCAATAGAAAAAAGGTAAAAACGTCAGCGCCGAGCGGCTTCGATTTATTGCGTGATTAGGCTATAATCCGAAAAAGCGTGTGCCGATCGTTCATGCATGGTAATGATAGGAGAAATGGCCATGTCTCTACAACCAGCGGAATACATAATCATTGCAGTCATTCTTCTCATTGTAGTCGCCGGCATCGCGGTTGTCGTGAGTTTGTTCCGCCGAAGGCGCCCATGATGGCTCGCGTGCCTGAACATAGCTGCTTTGGGCAAAAGAACGCCCCTGGGCTCATCACCAGGGGCGTTGGCAACCGTTAGTGCTGCGGGCGCCGATTGGTAATCGCGAAAAAGATGGACGCAGCGAGGGCAAGCGCAAGGAGCCCGAACAGGAGCCAGAACAGCGAGTTTCCGGTTCCACCAACCAAGATCGGAAGTAGGAGTAAGACCACCAGGAGACCGCCGATAATGCCTGCAATCGTGCTCGGGTTTTCGTTCATTAGGCTCACCTCCTTCCATCTCAGTCTACACGAACAAAGTGTTGTCTACTGGATGCATGTGAGGGTCGCGCGATTGCGTGGGACAACATTGAGCGAACGTGACACCAACGAAGACGCGCTGCGCGACGCCGCGCACGTGCCTGAAGCGGCTGGAGCGGGAATAAGCTAGATAAAACGGTAAGGGCGGGCATAGATTGGCCATGTGGAGATCGGCCCTGCTGAGATCGGCCCTACTAGGTATCGAACGTTTTTCGTTCTGCGAACGAAAAACGTTCGATACGAACAAGAAAATCCGTCAGCAATCTGCGATTTGCAATTACACTAGGGCACCGACCAGGTGAATTCGCGGCTGCGCGTGTTGCCGGCGCGATCCAGCGCTACGACGCGCAAGGTATGGCGCCCGGGCGGCAGTGGCCCGGCAATCGCGGTCGCCGCGCTCGGCGGGCCGCCGTCGACCGACGCCAGCGCGTGCAGCACCCCCGCACCGTCGTCGCGCACCCACCAGCCCGGCGTCGCCAGGCCTGAGGGCGCGCCCGTTGATGGAGACACCACAATCGAGGGCGGCGTGGTGTCCAGACTTTCGCGCTCGTCCAGCAGTGCCGTCAGCGGCTGTTCGGCCTCGAACACGCCGTCGCCGTCGGCGTCGACGCGCAGCGCCGGCCAGCGATCCGGTGCATCTTGCACCATTCGGGCATCAGGCAGCGCTGCCACGGCGCGGCCGGCGGGCCCAAGCCGCACGCCAAGATAGAGTGCCGTGCGTATCAGCCGGCCGTTCTGCCAGACGCGCACTTTGAGATCGACGCTGCCGGCGCGCTCGGCGGCCAGCTCGATTGTGCCGCCACCCTGTTTCAAAAACACGAACTCGCCCTCCGGCAGGCGATCGTAACTGGCTCCAGGCAAGGTTGGCGGCTGCGGCTCGGCGCCGCGCGCCCGCCCGACCTGCTGCCCCTTCGCATTAGTCACCCGCAGCGCAACCGGGCCAAGCGCCGCAATCGACACGCCCGACAGCCCAGGCGGCGGCGCGGTGAAGATGCCGGGCACCGCCTGCGCCGGATCGCCACGCAGCAGCGCGCCCAGCCATGCCAACGCCGGACCGTCGCCCAAAGGTATACCACCTGGCAGATAGTCGCGCTGCACCAACCCGCTATGGGTGCGCTCGACATACCAGCGTTCCACGGCGTTGGTGAATAAGCGCCCACGATTGGGGTCGCCGATCGCGGTCGAAAGCAGCGCTGCCGTGCCATCACCATCGACATGCAACTCATCCTGCTTGGGACAAGGCGTGGTGCCACACAAGCCGGTATACTCGCGGATCTGGCCAATCGTGTCGTAGCCGAAGCCGATTAGCGCTTGCCAGCGCACCGCGTGCGGCGTTGCGGGCACGCCCTGGCCGGCGCTGTTGAGCAGCGGCAGAAAGAGTCGCCGCCCATCGAACCGGCTTTGGAACGCGCCAGCCAGGTCGAGCACTGTTCGGTTCGCGCCCAGATCGAGCAGCAGCCCGTGCACCGCGTCGGGCGCGAGCGCGCCCTCGGCAACGCCATCGCCGTTTAGATCGCGATCTTCCACAAACGGGCTAACGTGCGCGGCGTCGCTGTTGTCGTAGTAGGTGTAGTACGATCGCGACGGCAGCAGCTCGATTGCGCCGGGCATATTCTGCACCAGGTCTTTGGTTTCGTCGGGGTTGAGTCCCAGGCCCAGCGTGGTGGTGCCAAAATCGTCGCCATACAGCAATCCCTTTAGCAGACTCACCGCGCCAAGCTGCGGCGAGCCGAAGGTGATCAGTTGATCCACCCGACGTGCCCGCTCGGAATCCGAGATATATAGGCGACCGAGTATGCCGCCCATCGAATGGGCCACCAGATCGACTTGGCGCACCTGCCAGTGGGCCGGATCGGTTACGCCACCATTCGCAGCCACCAGCGCCCGTGTCACCTGTGCGTCGAGCAACTCGGCGGTTTCGCGCAGATCGCGCCGCCAATCATATGGAAATACAAAGAGATCGCGGCCGAGTGCATAGCCCTGGCGCTGCAGGTAGTCGACCAGGTCGCCGTAGGTAGACTGGTACATCCCGCTGACGATCAGATCGGGCGCGACCGCTGTGCGGCCGTCGGGCTGCAGCTTCAGCGCGTCGAAGTAGTCGTCGGCGCCGGGCAAGGCTATCTGCAGCACATTTATCCATACTTTTTCATTAGCACCGTAGTCGTGGCTATAGGTGCCGCCATGCCCATTGTCGACGCTTAGATGAAACGCGCGCGCGGAAGTGAACTCGGAGCCGGCGAGGCCCGGAAGCACAATCACCGGCTCGCGGGCGGGCGCGGCGCCCAATCGCGGGGCATCGAGGGCGGCAAGCGCTAACAGCATCAACAGGCTGCTTAGCACGAACAGCAAACGGCGCATAGTTGTGCTCCTGCAGAATATTAAGGCCTTTCGAAAATTAACTGGCCGATGGCGACATAGTGCGTAGCGCGTAGTGGCAGGGTTTACGCACTACGTACTACGCTTGGCTCGCTTTTGCTTCGAGAATACCTTAGATTGTTACGGGGATCGCTGCGTCTATTGTAGCAGATGCTGTGTGATGCGCGGTGGCTCCCCTGTACTACGGCTGGCCTCGGCCGCTCCCAAGATTCTTGAATGAGAACATTTGTAACATATTTCAAGCTTCCGAGACTAATCAATGAGGGTACGAGCATGAGCTTTAGAATGGAGAAACGATGAAAAGCACATTTGCATCGAACATCCCCACGCTGCGCTATCCGATGATGTATCTCGCACTTGTGCCGGTGGCCTCCCTGATCATGGAGACTGTTTTCTTACAGCCCCAGGCTGTGTCATTGGGCGTGCCGATTGCCGGTGTCGGCGTGGTCGTGATGGCTGCGCAGCTGACGAATATGGTGGGATCAACCTGGTCAGATCGCATTAAGGCGCGCTTTGGTGAAAGACGAGTACTTTACACTGCCCCGCTGTTGATCATCTCCAGCTTGATGGCGCTGGCAGCGCTCCAAGTATTGCCGGCTCTGCTGTTGATTGCGGTGATCAGTTTCCTCACGGCAGTCGTACGCCCGCTGCTGATGAGCCGCATTCAGAACGAGGTATCAGACCAGATCAGGGCAACGCTTCTGTCCATGCAATCGCTGATGTTCACAGCTCTTCTGGCGATTAGTCAGCCGACTTTGGGCTTTATCGCCGATCAATCTGGGTTGCCGGCCGCCTATTTGGGGCTGGCGAGCGGTCTCAGTATTCTGGTCGTGTTCTTGTTCTGGAAAAGCCGCTGTCACTTTCCACAGGCTGCCATGTCTACCTGAACGCATGTTGAGATCACCTCAGTTACAGGACTTACGCGGTCACTCACAAAACACGGTTTTTTCCTCCTCGTAGCGCACGTTTTTCGTTCTGAGAACGAAAAACGTGCGCTACGAGAGATTTTTTAATCCGTGGAGGTGCAACGTTGGCGTCCAATGCGTACGTTCTGTCAGTTCGAACTGTCTTCTCTCGCACAGTGTCAAATCGCCCGCGGCGCAAGCGCAGATACTTGCACACCCGTGCTATACTACCAACAAACATTCGACCAACATAGTGCAATTCTAAGTGGCATGTTCGGCCTTCGACATATATTCAATCGCACCAGAAAGCCTAAAATTTAATCTGCAATCTACAATCTGCAATCTGCAATCTGCAATTGCAATAGTGAGCCAACATGACCGCGACAGCTGAGCAACAAACGACTACCAGCACGCTCGGCCCGGCCGCGCTGCCCGCCGCCGTGCTCGCGGCGATCAACGACTGCGCCGATGCATGCCGCAGCACGCTAACGCGGCTGGAAGGCGACCGCGAGCGTCTGCGCGCCGCGCTGTCGCAGCGCATCCGCCCGGTGCCCGCCGGCCCGGCCCGCCGGCTCTGCGCGGTCGATGGCTCGCAAGCCACCGTGCCGGCCGCCGGGGCGACCTTCGCGGCGATCGCGGCGGTGGCGGTTGAAGATGCCACGCTGACCGATCAAGAGGTGCTGGTGCAGCTGCTGCCACCGATCGAAGAGCTGGAGACCATTCTTGGCGGTCTACGCACCATGCTGGAGCTGCGGCTGCTGGCCAAGCGCATCCGCGCCACCAGCAGTGGCCTGTTCATCCTCGACGGTTCGTTCTACTCGGCGCTGCTGGAGATCAACCGGCTGCTGGTGCGCTACGCCCAAGACGCGCGCAGCCCGCGACCGCCGGCGTGGTGGACGCCGTTCCACGCGCTGATCGAGGCCTTCTTCGACGAGCAGGACTGGCGCCTGGTGCTCTCGTGCCGGCGGGTGATCGCGCACCCCAAGCAGGCCACCGCCGCCGACGACGTGGCCCAGCTGGCGCCGCATCTCTCCGGCACCGTGACCGACCGGACGCTGTGGAGCACGGTGCTCGAGCCGGGCGAGCACTCGGCGCCAACGCCGCTGATCAAGCAGGATCGCCCACACTTGCTCACCGGCTATCGCTCGCCGGGCCTGCCCGACTTCGCCGAGCGCCGCGCCGCGATCGAGCAGGGCTACGGCCAGATCTACATCACCTACTACCGCCCCGACGCCGAGGGGCCGGCCTACCGGCTCGAACTGCCGGCCGCGCTGATCGCCCGCGAGCCGCTTGGCGCGGCGTTGGCGACCTTCCGCGGCGCGCTGCAGATCAGCGCGGTGCAGGAGCCGCTGCCGCAGTTCCTCGCCGACGCGATTTGCAAGCAAATCGGCCGCGCGCTCGACGCCACCGCCGAGGGCGCTCGCACCACGCTGCAGAACCAGTTCGGCCTGGCGCTGGTGCAGCGCTACCTCGGGCCGTATCGCACGCAGCGGGGGTAAGACCGGAGATGGGCGCGTATCGTCGGTTGTTGTTGTGCCCGTGATCTTTCACCTGCACTGCAGTAGGCTTTCACCCGCACTAGTGCAGTTTTGCAACGCAATGGTTGAATAACGGTTTAAAAATCTCTGTCTTCAGAAGCGATCGGAGCCACTGCAATTTATCACCGCACAGCTTGCTTGGCGTGTTGGAGCCAAACACTGAGGTCGGTGCGAGTCGCACCGGCCTCTCGGTAGGCGTGTACGATACGTGCCATCAGGACGTCGAAGTTCACGCGCCTTCGCCTCACAGAGAGTCTCACCATCAAGGTAGATCCAGGTCGTTGCCTCGCTGTGCTCTGATTGTCTGAGAGTAACCGGTGTATTGGGAAACAGCGTGAGTAGGCGATATCCATAAAACGCAGCCACCCCTCCCGGAGGATACGGGACTCGAGATACCTGCTGAACGTGCGCGCGCTCGCAGCGCGAGTTGCGGACATCTATGAGTTCATGACCCCAACAAACTGGGGGGGCACAAAGGCTCCTGAGTTGCTTCAACACTCCCTTGGTACGGCAGTGCTCGGTGCCGTCAATCTCGGGATGTTCGGCGTCTATCATTGCTGAAGATGTTCCTCATCCTGTTGGTTTTTGACTTGAAAATTCAGGCAGTGCATCACCTATAATATTCCCTGAAGACGATTAGGAAAATAGATACAGCGAATCTTTAGCAAAGGTTCAGCGCGTCTATAGCGCCGGACGAGCGAAGTGTGGTATGCTCTAGAAGCACTACACACCAGCGTATGACTTCGATATATTCCACTTATCTGAAGGAGGCTTCTATGGAAGTTGCCACAGCGAGCGCATATCTTATCGTTGCGCGCTACAATCATTCAAAGCGGATGAAATTGTTAGAGTCCCGCATGCGGTCCAGCCAGGTAGGCATGGCTCAGACCGAAGGCCAATCAACTGTTGCCGCTTCCGAAGTCGACGAGCACGAGCAGGCCAGGCGAGCAGCCGAGGCACTATTCCCCTATGAACCTCCTGATGCAGTGAAACCGTTGCCTATAGAAGGAACGCGGGAGGTACACACATTCAATTCGGCCTATTACAAAGCGCTCCCGCCCGGCTTTAGAGACAAGTCGAAGGAAGAGAAGCTCAGCATTGCAGACTCTATCATTGAGAGGCTGGGAGCAGAGAACCTCGGTATCGGATGGATGGCAGTCGTCGAGAGACAGTATTTCTTGTCGTTTGTCGAACAAATGAGCGGCAAAGGAAAAGGAAGTGGTCTCTGGCAAGTGTACGACATCGAGATCGTCCCGATGGACGAGACTTGGACGGAGAGTGACATCGAAGCTAGAGTGCCCGATCTCAACAAGGACGAGACGACGGCCGACATCTACGAGTTTATGACCCCTCGCAGTTGGAACTGACGAGGGCATCCAGCTGCGCCTGTACCCGCTTGGTGCGGAAGTGATCAGCGCCGTGACATGTCTGAAACACAGGTAAAGCGCGTTCGTAGTATGATCGGGCGCGCACTGGATCACCGGACAGACGCCGAACATCCCCAAGGTAGCAGAGTGTGCGCGCGGTATCGGGATGTTCGGCGCCAAGCTGGCGCTCCTGTATCGTCAACGCATCGCTGAGAACTTTTTCCGCCTCCTCAAGCTTACCTTGGGCCACGAGCAGTTCGCCCATGTGAGTCTGCACCCGCGCGGTCTCGGGATGTTCGGCGCCTGTCGCGTTGCGTTGCACCGCCAACGCCTGCTCGAGCAAGTCGTGGGCTGCGTCAAGGTTTCCTTCTACATACTCCACATACGCAAGATTGGCGAGACTGTCGACGACTGCCGGGTGCTCGGCACCGACGGTGTTGTAGCGTATCCGTAACGCTTGATCATGACACCATCGCGCGGCGGACAATTGGCCCTGGCGCTGAAGTAGAAAGCCAAGATGGTTCAGCGTCGTCGCCGTGTCGTCGTGGTCGCCCAGCCCCGGCAACTGGATCGCCAGCGCCCGCTCGAAATACGGGCGGGCGCGGGCTTCGTCGCCATACAAGAATAGCGCTTTACCAATCTGAGTCAACGAACGTGCGGTCGCCGGGTGCTCGTGGCCCAGCACGGCCTGGCGGATGCTCAGGGCGCGCTCGTGATACCCGCGGGCACCATGATAATCGCCTGTCTGGTACAGGTGTTCCGCCAGCGCATGGCAAAGGTCGGCGGCGCCCGTGTCGCCGCGCCGCAGAGCGGCCTCAGCGATGAAGCGCAGGTGAACATGCCAGCCGCGTAGTGGCGCCAAGTCGCGACGAGCGTTCAGCTGCTCGGCCTCTGCGCAGAGCGCGCGCTCCACCGCGGCCTGTACCTGCTCCAGCCGGGCTCCCATGCGCTCGCGCGTAAACGCGGCGACCAGCCGGTGGAGCCAGAGCGTGCGATTGGCCTCGACTCGCGCCAGCCCCAGCTCCACCAGCTGGTTGATGGCGCTGCCTAGTTGAAACCCCGCCCGCACGACCTCCGCCACGTCGTCGTGCTGCGCGACGAGGGCAAGGCGCACTAGCGCCTCGGGGATGGGCTGGCCAGGGGCCAGGCATGCGGCGCCGTGTAACAACCTGCATGCCAGATCGGCAGCCGGGTCGTCGCAGCCGAGCTGATCGTAGCTGACGGCGAAGGTGCGCGCCACATGCGGGTCGTGCTCCGTCGGCAACAGCGCGCCGCCCTGGAGCGATGGGTGGCGCAGCGGCGAGGCCTGGCGCAGGCTGGCCAGGTAGCTGGCGGCATCGGTGGTGTGCCGGTAGCGCGCAAGATAGCTGCCCGCCAGGTGCAGCGCCAGCGGCAGCTCGCCAAGCTCCTGGGCGATCTCGCCGAGCAGTTGGCTGTCCACATCCGGCTGGTGCTCGCGCAGCAGGGCCAGGCTCTCGGCTCGCCGTAACACATCAAGCTCCAGCACCGCGATACCCAGCGCCGTCTCCCAATCGGCGCGGCGGCTGGTCAGCAACACACGGCAGCCGCCGCCGTGCGGGCGCCAGCGCTCCAGCAGATCCGGCGCCTCGCAGTTGTCGAAGATCAGCAGCCGTGGGATTGGCTTCTCCCATTCGCTCAGTACCAGCTTGACCTGTTCTTCGAGTGGCAACTCGCGGAAGTTCGGTCGAAGGCTCAGCGCTCCGCTGTCGCCGCAGGCCGCAATTTCGGCTGCGACCGCCTGTGGGTCGGCACACGAGAGCCAAAACACACCGCCCGCGAAGAAGCGCCCGAAGCGATAGGCAAATTCGCAGGCAAGCTGAGTCTTGCCGATCCCGCCCATCCCGGCGATCGCGATCGCCGGGCGAGCTGCGCTTACCTCGCCAGTTTCACCGCGCTTCAACCCACTAGCCAGTTGCTTCAACTCAGCCTGGCGCCCGACGAAGCGCGGGTTGCGCTCCAGCAGCATACGCGAGCCAGAAGGTAAGGGTCCGCCCGGCGGAATCTGGTCCTTGGGCAGCGCGGCCAACAGATCTTCTTCGGCTCCTCCGCGGGGCGGGAAACGCTCCGCAAAGGCCGCCGGTACACGATTGCGGGCGGCGCCGGTCTCCTCGTGCGTGCTGGCCGTCCACAGCGACTGTGAGCGATCGAGCAGCAGTGCCAGCGTCGGCGGCGGCACACGCGCGTCGGGATGGATCAGCCACTGATAGGCGAGCGCCGCCGCCCAGAAGGCGATCCGTTTGGGCAAGGCATGGTCTGCCGGGTGATTCAAGTTCTTGTAGCGGAGCGCGCCGAGCAGGTAGAGCGTGAGCCCCTGGTAGTATTCACCAGGATCGGCGGCGTCGAACAGATAGCGGCGGGCCGCGCGCCGGATGGTGCGCAGCATGACCCACGCCTTGCCCAGCTCGGTGTGCTGCGGCAGGCTGTGTTTGTGAGCAGGATGGCTTATCGCGCGATGCAGGTGCCAGCTGAGCTCGACCAGTACCAGCACTGGGTCAAGCTGATACCGGTGGACGATGTCGGGCAAGATATGGGTCAGAATCTCGGTCTCGAGGTGCAGCAGGTCGTGCAGGACGTGATCCTGGCGGGCGTTAGCAAAGTCGATCAAGTTGATATCGCCAAGCTGTGGTTCGATCAGGATGTTTTCTAGGTTGAAATCGCCATGGATGGTGGCGATATTGACACTGCGCGTCTGGCCAAGTAGCTCGGGCAGCGCTTCCAGCGGATTGGGCAGCCAAACGTGCTTTGCTAATGGCACCTGCGGAGCGGACGGGTCGATCCCGGCGGCCAGCCGTGCCACTTCTGCACGCAGAAGACTTTCGCGTGTTTCGATCACTTCTGCAACCGGCAGATCGACAATCTGCTGTGCCCAATACTCCGGCATTGCATCAGAATCCGGAATACGCAGCCGCACACAATAACTCGGCGCATCAGAACGAATGGCCGGCGCGCGCAGCGTGACGGTTCGGCAGGCTGGGTCGACTTTCTGCACCACAAATCCGCTAAGCGATATTGCATCGCCTGGCTGCAGGCTGTGTGTCGGGAGGCTTCTGCGGGAGATCAACGTGATAGCCGTGGCAGGCGCAGACGAGCGACTACGAATCAGGAGATGAGGGGGCAGCACTGGGTCGTAGCTAGGCCCCAAGGCAAAGTTGGGCGCGGCGGAGTTGAAACCCCAGACATTATCCATGATACGGAGCAACCGCTCCAGCACGATCTGGATGTAATCGGCGCCAACATCAGGCTGCCGGCAGAAGTCGCGCAGACTCATGATATCTAGGCTACCGCTCCCGATCCTGGGGTAGCGCAAGCCACCCCAACCCGTAGCCGTGAGAAGTGTTGGCGGCGCGCTAACCGAGGCGACGTGCGGCAGCCGATTGTGGATATGCTTCTGGTATGCGCGCCACTCCTGCTGGATCATACTGACCGTCGCCAGTTTGACCACAGTCGGTAGTTCGGGCGTGCCGTCGGCCCTGATCGGCCGTACCTCCAGCACCCGGCTGCCGCTGAGGCCGGCCGTAAACTCTTTGATAATAATGACCCGCTTGTAACGCGCAAAGATGCGCTGCAGCACCTGCACGGCGTCAGGCGATAGATCCAGATCTGCTGGCTTGTCGATCTGTGGATACATATGGAGATCTTCATCGGACGACCAGGCATGTGGAGAAGAAGACCTGAGCAAAATGCGATTAGCTATGGTTTGTCTGTAGGACGTGTGGCAAGCTATTCAGGTTTCCCTTCAGGGAAAAACTGGTAGCCGCCGGGTCGGCCGTGCCAGGTAATGAGAAAACGCGGGCCGCCTGGATTCGGTTCGATCTTTTTACGAATACTCGAGATATGAACCTGCAAGTTATTCGGCGTGACGACCTCTTTGTTTTCATCTAGCGGCCATGCGTTGTCGATAATCGTATCACTGGTATGACGTATACGAGGATGGGCGATGAGGAAGCGCAAGATATTGAACTCTAGCGGCGTCAGGTCATTGATCGCTTCCTGCCCCTGGTAGAGCATCCCGGCCGACTCATCAAGCCAGATGCGGCCCTTAATCGGGCCTCTGAGCGTGGCTACAAAGGCATCCAGCAACTCGCCATTGACCCGCCACATGTAGCCGTCGTGAATACAACATCCTTTCGCGGCCAGGCGCTCCACGGTGGTGAGCGATTGCCCATGGAACGGTCCGGGCAGGATCTCCGCCCGCGTGCTGGCCGCACCGGCAATCTGTATTTGTGTGCCCTCTTTCAGCTCAGGAACTCGCCGATTAATCACCTGTTGTTTGTGGATATCAGAGAGCGCCAGTTTTTCCTCCTGCGTCAACCCCTTCCACAAACGTTCTAAGCGGTGCTGGATCGCCACATGGTTGAGCAGTGGCGCGAGCCAATCGGCCGGCGCTGGCGGGCGCCGTGGAGTCAACATCCACCATTGCGCGACGGCCTTCAATAGGCTAGGAAAATTGCCGCTCAGGCTCCGCATCGCGTCAGTGGCGGCGTCGTTGGGCGGTACGGGGGCCGGGCGTAGCTGGTTGGCCAGCATATAGCGGCTATCGTCCGCAGTCAGGGCGCCTACATAACAGATATGGCTGTCAAATAACTCATACATATCGCCGAGTATCGCTGGGTCGGACAGATAAGCGACCTCTTGACGCATTCCCGTGATGTAGCTCAGAGTCTCCTTAAAACGGTCGCGCAGACTGCGCAGCGTATTTATCATCTGCGGTGTGCTCGTTTCACAGAAGCGGTCGAAGCGATTCATGACTAGTACTACGCGCGCCTGCGCGCTCTGGAACGCAAGCAGCAATTCATAGAGCGCCGTCTGCGTCAAAAAGGGATCTACGATCGACCGGTGTTCCAGGTACAATTCGGCGGCAATTTGGGCAAGGGGTGGCGCAAGCCGCTCCCGGATCCAGTAAAAAGCGTGCAAAATGGTGCGGTGGAGGTTGGCGAGATTGTCGCTGGGCAGGTCATAGAGATCGACCGGAACCAGAGCAACAGATTGAGACACACCCGGCAAATCGCTGTGCAATGCCGCCGGGTGTTCGCAGAGAAATCTCAGCAAGTTGGATCGGCCGCAGCCGACCAGTCCCACGACTGAGCCGCTCGCGCCGGACGTAATCCAACCGGCCACAGTGCGCATTTCGCTGGCACGATAAGTTGGCGGATACGAGGGCCCGGCGTCCCACAATGCCATCGGTGGCTCCCGTCCATACTTTAGGACAAGTTTACAGGCTACAGGAGAGCCGCTTCGAGAAGCTATGCGCGCCTCTAAACTGTAAAGCTCGCAAAAAACCTTGTGATAAATACGATTGTGGCCCTATTGTAATACGCTCTAAACAAAAAACAAGATGCGAATTTGCGTTTATGCCTTCAATCTGCTGGCGTTCTTGCGCTGGAGTGACAACAGGCGACGATATTCAGCCGATGTTCAGCAATGCTTCAGACGTGCTAAACGTCATCCGCCGTGAAAGAGTGTATTGTATGACCAGAGCGTTGTGATGCTCGCTGATAGGCCATGGGCAAGCCCGGGTCCAGTGCGCAGTCGGTCGTGTGACTCTGGGGAGATGACCATGATAGAGCAAGACGAAGAGGCTTACGAGCTATTCCGTCGCGCGATCGTCAATCGTGACGAGAACGCATGGAGCGCGATCAACGCGCACTACCGGCCTCTGCTAGTCTCCTGGGCCACCCGCTGCAGCGCGCATGCCAGCAGCGGCGAGCGGGCAGACGATATCGCCGACCAGGCGCTAGCCCGCGCGTGGGCTGCGCTGACGCCTGAGGGTTTCGCCAAGTTCCCCTCGCTGGCGCGGCTGCTGAGCTATCTGCGTACCTGCGTCGTGACCACAGCCATCGACAGCGCGCGCTCCCAGGCATACAGTGAGCGCATCGCGCAGCGGCTGCACTCCGGCGCAGTTGCGACGCCGGAGCAGATCGTCCTCGCTAGCCTCAACCGTGAGGTGCTGTGGCGCACAGTGATCGCGCTCGCTGCCACCCGCGCCGAGCGCGTCGCCCTGGTCGAGAGCCTCGTCTACGGCCTCACGCCGCGCGCCATCTGGGCGCGCCACCCGCAGCTCTTCCCTGATGTCGCGATCGTCTATAGCGTCAAGCGCAATCTGTTTGACCGGCTCCAGCGCAACCATGATCTGTTGCAGCTGCGCGACGATTTTATCTCCTAAGACAAGGTTCTTGGGTGCTTTTCTGTGTTTACGCTACAGGTCGCAGGTGACGGGTCGCAGGTGGCGTCATTTTGCGACATACGACATGCGACGAACTGTAAAGCTGAAATAAGCTACCAGAAACCTTGCCTAACCCAGGACACCACAGATGTCAACCGAACCATCTTCTGCTAGCCCGACCTTGAAAACTATTACTATCCGGCTCAGTGCTGAAGCTCGTCGACATGATGCCGAAACCCGACAAGAGATTGCGCTGAGTGCGCTGGCGGCTGCGCTCCTCGCCGTCAACTACAGCGTATCGCCGGCTTGGACGGTGCAGGCCGTGCCCGGCGGCGAGTCGCTGCTGTATGAGTTGACGCAGCTGTCTGATCAACCGGTATCGGCTGAGATGGCTTGGGAGATGACCTATGCACTGCGAACCCAGTCGCAGATCGCCACGGCTGAACCAACATTTGTCGCGGTGCAGCGCGAGCTGTCCAAGCCAGCGGTGCCTGCTCCCGCTCGGCTGGCGAGGCCAGCCGAGGCTGACAATCACAAGGGCAACCGAGACGATACCGAATCCGGATGATCAGAGCCGCCTGGCCTCACGAGAAAGCTAACCCCTGGGCCAGTTTTTCACCCACTGCAAAATATCACCGCAACCACTGCAAGTGAAAGTCAGCGGCTACATCCAATGCGCCTGTTGTTGTAGCTGCTTGATTCGCACTTCAGTGGTTGCGGTGATATATTGCAGTGACGTTTGATGTACATCCTACACCAGTTTGCGATCCAGGCCCAGGCTGATTAGAATGAGGGCAGCTTCGGACTCTAGGCGTCGTATATATTGAGGGATGGGTTGGACAAGCAACTACAGGCTCAAATCGCTGCACTTCTCCCGCCGATTCGCACACACCTGCTCGCCGGCGTGCTGACCTTCACGCAGACGGCCTGCCGACTTTCCGGTGTAACACGCATCGCGCTGATTGGCTCGCTGACGACCCGCAAGCCGGACGCGAAGGATGCCGACATGCTGGTGACGCTCGCCGAAGATGCCGACCTCACGCTGCTCGCGGCCCAGGGGCGCAAGCTGCTCGGCCACGCCCAGAGCCGCGGCCGCGGCGCCGATATCTTCCTTGCCAATGCGGGCGGCGACTATCTCGGGCGCCTCTGTCAGTGGAAGCGGTGTGGGCCGGACGCTCGCGCGAGCTGTGATGCACTACACTGCGGCCAGCGCCCCTACTTGTGCGATGACCTGGATGCGGTTTGCTTACGGTCGTCGCTCATCGCTGCCCCGCCAATTGAGTTGTGGCCCCAGGTCGTCACACGCGTGTCGGCGCCTATGGATGTCGAGGCCGGGGTGCTCGCACCCTTGCGGCAGCAGCAAGCGCAGCCACCGCGGCCACCGAAACGACTCGGCAAGCAATCGCCGCGCTACCGCTTCCTACTCAACCCCTTTCGCGACCGGCGCTTCGCGGTCTGCCCGGATTGCGAGGGGCGCACACTACTGCGGAAAGTACCGCTGGTCATCTACGTCGACCCGATCAACCCAGTGGCGATCCACAAGAGCTGCCGCTACTGCCCGGCCTGCGACCTGCTGATCACTCACCAGGACGAGGTCGAGCAGCAGCTGTCGGCGCTTTTCGCCAACTGCGCGCCCGAGCTGATCGGCAACGACTACCTGGTCCTCGGGACACTAGATCGCGACATCTGGAAGCGCGGCGTCGCGGAGCCGCTGGCGATTCAGGAGATGGTCGAGCAGTTGCATGACTTCGTCGAGGTGCTGGAACTGCGGCGAGCCGAAGTATAGGACATGTCCGAGACAAGCATGAGCAAATCTTTCAAATTCTCCAATCAGCCCACCCGCTATGATCGCGCGCGAGTTACGCAGCTTAGTCCAATCAGGGAGTCAATCCAGCGCCTAAGACTCCCGATCCTGTCGATGCGCAAGCTCATGGGTGTTCTCAACGCGATCGAGATCCAGATTGAGACCGGCGGCGATAGCCCGGAGGTGAATGGCCTGCTGCTCGACGCGCTGCGCGCCGCTATGCGGCATGAGGTGAGCGTATCTGCGGCATCGGAGGTGCTTCAAGCCATCAACCAATTTGCGCAGGCGGAAGCGCGGCGCTGGGAGCAGGTCGTAGCGGGCACCCTGCCACCGATCGAGCTCACGCCCAACGAGCGGCTCGACGAGCTGATGCAGGCGGGCTACGAACTGATGCAGGCGAATCAGCGCGCCGCCGCCTGCGACCGCTGGCTGGAGACGTGGGATCTTATCAAGCAACTGGCCGGGCCGGAGCTACGCAGCTCTACAGCGTTCGACAACGCGCACCCTGGAATGCAGCAGCTGGTCTTCAACTGGTGTTCGGAGCTGGAGATGGAGCTGGGCAATGCCGGCTTTGATAATCCGATCTACCACGAGCACCGCGTCCGCTACGTCCGTGAATTCCTGGCGCAATTCCCCGACGAGGAGGCCAACCACTACGTCAATTTCAGGCGGGCAGAAGGTGAGGCGCTCTGGACCCTGGGCCGCCGGGACGAAGCCGAGGCCGTCTACACGGCGCTGATCGAGCGCCTGCCTGACGAGGGCTGGGGCTATATCGGCTGGGCCGACCACTACTGGCTGTTCGACAAATCGCTCAAGGATTACGCGCGCGGCGAGGCGATCATGCGGCGTGCCCTGGCCCGGCCCAAGCTCCAGGACCGCGGCGATGTGCTTGAGCGCCTGGCAGAGCTCTATACCGAATGGGGCAAGCCCAAGGCGCGTGAGGCCATTGCCGCGCAAGTCAAGCAAACCCGGTCGGCGCGGAGCCCCGTATTGGCCCCCGCCGCGCCCGTGCCGGCACTGAAAGCTGCGCCAAATGCCCAGAAACTTGGGCGGAACGCGCCGTGCTGGTGTGGCAGCGGCAGGAAGTACAAGAACTGCCACCTGGAAGCCGACCGGCGCAGCAAGACATGATCGAAAGGAGTTGACACGCCATGAATATTGAGGACATTCCGAGCATCACCGATCGCGAGAAGCGCTTCGAGGAGATCACCGTCGACTGCTACGACGAGTACGAGGTGATGAGCGCCTTCGAGGTCTACCTGACCGACGCGCTGCGCACGCCGTTCGCGGCAACCTGGCGCGACCCGGATGAGCCCGATCATATTGAGCCGGTGACGGTGTTGGGCGTTGCCGATCTGGACGACCGGCGCGGCGTGCTGATGAAGGTGCGCCGTGCGAACGGCAAGGAGCGTCGTGTGCTGGCCGAGCAGCTTTGGGCCGACGACGTCGGCAGCGCGAATGCGATCGTGCTGGATGACTATCGAGCATATGTTGATGGCGGCCGCCTACCATTTGACGAGTATGATGAGGAGTAAAGACCTCAACCAGAATGATGTAAGCAATGACAGAGAAGATCCAATACCCAACCCCCGAGGCGCGCGCACACATGATAGCCCGCCGCAACCAGTTGCACCGTGACCTGGTCGAGTACATCGTGACACGTAGTCCCAAGGAGGACGAGGCACGCGCGCAGCTCAACCCGATCGTGCGCGAGTACGGCTTCGACGAGGTCTACCGCATGTTGCAGAAGATTAGCCCGCGCCTCAATGCAGTGAAGGACCCCGATGAGGATGAGCGGCAGCTCTATACGGAGTACGTCGATCTCTATCGGCGCTTCGGCGGCGAGCGCCTGTTTCTCACTCCGCCGGAATTTGCGCGCTTGAACCACGAGCGAGCTGCGCTGCTGGGACGCGAGATCTTGCAGGGGTTGCAACTCACCCAAGCAGAGCAGCATCGGCTAGACGAGTTGTCCGATCTACTGTTGGCCGAGCCCTGGCTGTGGGACGATCTAGTACCCGAGAGTCCGCCGAAGACAGTGATTGCACCATCCGCCCCAGAGTACAAGAAGGTTGGGCGCAACGAGCCGTGCCCGTGTGGCAGCGGGCGCAAGTACAAGCATTGTCACGGCAGGTGAGGCGCTACTCCGCCAGCATCTTCTGGCGCAGCCGGCGCTGGAGCGCCGCCGAGGTGGCATAGGGCGCCAGCACATCCCGAAGCCGGGTGTCAAACGCCGTGCGCTGCTTGCGGTGGACAGCCAGATCGCGCAACTCGACCAGGTGCGCTACCGCCTCATCGTACCCGCTCGCGGTGCGTCGCGCCAGCAGACCCGGCACCTGCGCCCAGACCTGCTCCTCGCGTTTGGCCAGCGCATCCAGCTTCGCCAGCCGCGCGCGCTCAGCCTCCTGTCGCTCGCGCTCCTGGCGCTGCCGGCGTACCTCCTCAGATGCTGCGGCGATTGCGGCGAACGTGCGGCGGGGCGCCGCTCCGGCGACCAGCCGCCCCGCCCCACCGACCTCGCGCAGCCGGCGCAGCAGCTCGGCGCCGATCGGCTCGCCCCGCGCGGCGCGCACCAGGAATGCGTTGCGCTCGGCTTCCGGAAGCAGCGGCACCCAGCGCTCGATCGGCTCCTCAGTCGCTCTCAACGACGGGCTGGCGGCCGCCGCCGCACCGACGAGGTCCTGGTCGACGTCGAAGAACTCCACGAACGCCTGCAGCGGTCCTGTGAGCTGCCCCAGCCCCGGCGGCACCGGCGGCTCGATCGGGTCGTCGCTGTCGACCTCGTCGCGTTCTTCCACGTCGTCGCTCTCCAGGTCTGCACCAGTCTCGCGCGCCGCCGAGGCGAGCCATGCCAGGTAGAGCGCGCGCAGATCGCCGCGCAGGATGTCGTCGCGCAGCGGCGCAAGTGAGGCGAGCTGCCCCTCGCCCTCAACCCAGTCCATGCCTTCCTCCTGGAAGGCGATGTTCAGGATGACATGCTGGCCGACCGTGGTTAGCTCGATCTCCTCGACGCCGTAGTAGTAGGGCTGGAGCGCCTGCTCCTCGATCGCCGTCTTTGGGAAGCGGAACGCGAGCTGTTTCGAGCCCCAGTTCGCCAGGTAGAGCATGGCGTCGTAGTGCTTCGCCAGGAGCTGCAGCGGGTCGCCGCGGAAGTCGCCGAAGGAGTAGGTGAACACTGCGTGGGTGGGCGTCGGCTGGACACGGCTCGATAGCGTGCGCACGTATGCCATGTCTTCAGCGCTGAGCGGCCGGTCGATCGCCAGGAACTCGTAGTATTGATACTCGCTCATCTTTGCCTCCGCGACGTACTGTGGTACTATACAAGTTATCGCTCTATCGTAGCATATTGTACTCGTTTGTGAGGGAGGATCGCTATGCCACGACGGTCGGCCTCACCCAGTCAGATCTACCAGCTCAAGATCACCCTGAAGGACAGCAAGCCGCCGATCTGGCGCCGCGTCGAGGCGCCGGATACGGTCACGCTCGCGCAACTCCACCAGATCATCCAGGCGGCGATGGGCTGGTACGACTCCCACCTGCACCAGTTCACTCTCGGTCGGGCTCGTTACGGCGTGCCGGACCCAGACGATTTCGAAGAGGTACGTGACGAGCGCCGCGTCAAGCTCAACCAGATCCTCACCGTGCCGAAGCAGAAGCTGGTATATGAGTACGACTTCGGCGATGGCTGGGAGCACGTCGTTCTATTGGAAAAGGTGGCTCCCCCAGAGCCAGGTGTGTCATACCCTCGCGCCACAGCTGGAAAGCGCGCCTGCCCGCCCGAGGATGTCGGCGGTGTGTGGGGCTACGAGTCGTTTCTGGAGGCGATCCGCGACCCGCAGCATCCCGAGCATGATGAGATGCTGGAGTGGGTTGGTGGGGAGTTCGACCCGGAGCTGTTCGACCTGGCCGCAGTCGACAAGTCGCTGCGCACTGGTCGGTAGCGACCAGGTTCATACCGAGCGTCGCGATCCAGTGATTACCGTGTCTGCCTGCTGCCACCGGATTTCACCGACTGCAAAATATCACCGCAGCCACAGCAAGTGAAAGTCAGCAGCCACATCCAGTTGTACCGTGATGTAGCCGCTCGTTTCGCACATCAGTGGAAGCTGTTTTACACTCTCAATGATGGCGTTTTCCTGTTTCAGGCGATAGATTTCCACTTACAATAGCTTTCTACACGCTCCTCTGAAGATCACTGAAAATACCGCGACAGCAGCGATCTCGATGCACGTTCCAAGAGCCGTACCTGGTCGTTTATTACGTCCTGGTGCGGGAGCCTGCTTGTCCTCCCTCGATATGTATCGTGCGGTGATATGTTGCAATGGCGCAGACTAGCCCTATATGTGTGACGTAGGTCATGCATCGGCTTGCGATTCACTCCCAAGCTGGTTAGAATGGGGGCAACTTCGGCATCTCGCTATCGTAAATGGCGAACCGGGATATAGAGGATAACAAATGCCAATCACCTACACCAATCGCAGAGGTGTAACCTATTACCTCTGTCAGTCTGCCACGAAGACCGGCAAGCCACGCTACTACTTCGCCCGCGAGCCGCGGGGTATCCCGGTCGAGCAGATACCGGAGGGGTTTCGTATCAGCGAGAGTGCAAACGGGTTGGTTTCGCTTGAGCGCGATCGGCCGTCACAGATTCTGCCCGCCGAGGCCGCTGCCGTTGAGTCGGCGATCGCGCGCCACCCGAAGCCACGCGATTATTACGTCGGCCTCAAGCGCGACCGGATCGAGATTAGCGAGCGTCTCGGTCCTGATGCGGATCAGCTGATCGCAGCGCTGGGCGGCGTACTGGGTCTTCCACCAGGGGCATCTGAGCGGCTGCGGAGCGAGCTGGAGACGGCCGGCCATTTCGCGCCAGCGTTACGCTTCTGCCTGATCGACGCCGAGCGGCGCACCTTCACCGTCGAGCGATGGTGCTCGCTCGGCAGCATCGATGACTGGATCGACGTCGGTCTGAGCGGGCCGCTGAGCCGCCTCGTGGAGCCGGCAATTGTCAGGCTGGGCGACGACTCGTTTTATGATCCCTTCTGGCATGAGTACGATTGAAAAAGTCGGCATCTGAGTTGATGCATCTGACCTGCATTCCTGCTGGCGAACGGGGTAAAATGAGCGAGGCGGCTATTGAAGGAAATATCCACCGTGGAGCAACCGCGATGAGCCGAGAGAATCTGTTTCCAAACTCATCGCAAAGGGCTGATCCCGTATATCCCCGGAGGGCAGGGCAAGCGATGACTGAACGACGCTTATCGATCAAGTTCGACGACCTGGAAATGGCGTTTGACGATGCCTCGGGCGCCGCGCGCTATTACCTGGATCTGGAGACCGGCCAGGTCGTGTTGATCACCGATGAGATCCGCGACGAGCTCGAGACGATCTACCGCGAGCTCGACGATGAGCGTAGTGCCGAAGACGATCTATTCGCCGCCGCGCTTGAGCAGCACCATCTGCCAGAGTGGAGCCGCGAGATGGTCGCTGAGGCGCACCAGGTCGAGCAGGGCTACAGCACACGCTATATCGCCGTCCCCACCGCCGACTCGCACGAGGGCTACCGCGCGATGGAGGATTTTATCGACACCGTCGCCAACCAGCGGCTTCAGGTGCAGTTGGCGCAAGCGATCCAGGGACGCGGCGCCTTCCGCCGCTTCAAGGATACGCTGCTTAGCTACCCCGGCGAGCGCGAGCGCTGGTTTGCGTTCAGCCGGGCGCGGATGCGCGAGCGGATGCTGGCATGGTTGGAGGGTGAGGGCATCACGGCGACCCTCGAGTAAGGAAGATTGATGAACATCGAGGATATCCCCAACATCCCCGATCGTGAGAAGCGCTTCGAGGAGATCACCGTCGACTGCTACGATGAGTATGAGGTGCTGAGCGCCTTCGAGGTCTACCTGACCGACGCGCTGCGCACGCCGTTCAATGCGACGTGGGGCGCACCAGACGCAGCGCAGCCGGCCGAACGAGTGACTATATTGGGCGTGGCCGACACGGACGAGCGCGAGGGCGTGCGGCTCCGCGTACGCGGCGTCGATGGCGACGAGTACGAAGTGCTCGCCGATCAGCTCTGGGCTGAGGATGCGGCAACTGCCAATGCAATCGTGCTGGACGATTACCGCGCCTACGTCGCAGGCGGCGGCCTGCCATTTGATCCATATGAGGAAGAGTGACTGGCCACGACAATCCATGGTATGATGCGATTCGGAGGACCATCGAATCTGACTGACGCTGTGGGAATCAAGGAGGCGACCAGTGACAACTCAGCTTGAGTATGTCTACCCGCCAGTAACCGACGATCTCCTGGTCGAGATGGTGCGCCGCATTCTTGCGCTGAGCGACCCGATCAAGATCGTACTATTCGGCTCGCGTGCTCGCGGCGACGCTCGCCCCGACAGTGATATTGATATCCTGATTGTCGAAGAGTCGGACCTGCCACGCTACAAGCGCGCCCCGCGCTACCTGCGCGCGTTGGTCGGACTCTTTCCGTCGAAAGATATCGTGGTCTGGACCCCAAGCGAGATCGAGGAGTGGGCCGCCGTGCCGAATGCGTTCATCACAACGGCGCTGCGTGAAGGGAGGGTGTTGTATGAGCGACCCAGCTGATCTCGCGGGATGTGATCTGACGCAGCTAACCCCCTACGCCGTCTAGTTGCGCTACGATTCCAGCTTCTGGCCCGATCAAAGGAGCTACTGGTATGCAAAGTAGATGGAACGACACAGAAGCGGCGCGCTACATGAGCGACCTCGATCAGCGCGTGTATACGTCGCGGCTACTCGGCACCGACTCCTCGCTGGTATTGCATGGCGGCGGCAATACGTCGGTCAAGGCGCGCGTGCGCAACATCGTCGGCGAGGAAATCGACATCCTGTATGTCAAGGGCAGCGGCTGGGATCTGGCGACGATCGAGGCGGCTGGCTTTTCGCCCTGCCGCATGCGCCACCTGCTCGCGCTGGCGAAACTGCCCGCGCTCTCGGATACGGCGATGGCCAGCGAGCTCAAGAACAATATGACCGATGCAGCAGGCCCAGCGCCGTCGGTCGAGGCGATTCTGCACGCGCTGATCCCGGCCAAGTTCGTCGACCACACGCACGCCGACGCGGTGGTGACGGTCACTAACTCGCCCAATGGGGCCGAACGAATCGCCGAGATCTACGGCGAGCTGGTTGTGATCGTTCCGTATGTGATGCCGGGCTTCGATCTGGCCAAGGCCTGCGCCGAGGCGCTGGCAACACAAACGACATCTCAGACGATCGGCATGGTGCTGATGAACCATGGCATCTTCTCATGGGGTGCGACGGCCAGGGAGGCGTATGAGCGCCAGATCGCGCTGGTGGACATGGCCGAGCAGTACATCCGCGCGCAGAATGCCTGGGAGATCGCCTATCAGGCCGAGCGCCCGGCCGAGCGGTCGCTGCGCACCGAGCTGGCCGCGCTGCGCCGCGCGGTTTCCGACGCAGCTGGTGTGCCGATGATCCTGGCGACGCACACGGATGTGCAGACACTGAGCTTCGCGCAGCGCCCCGACATCGCCACGATTAGCCAGCAGGGGCCGGCCACACCCGACCACGTGATTCGCACCAAGCAGCTACCGATGTTGGGGCGCGATGTCGCCGGCTACATCGCCGCTTACAAGCGCTACTTTGAGGCGCACGCGCCACGGGCCAAACAGCCGCTGACCATGGTCGATCCCGCGCCGCGCGTGGCGCTCGATCCCGAATTGGGCCTTGCCACGATCGGGCGCACGGCCCAGGATGCAGCCATCGCCGAGGACATCTACCGCCACACAATTGAGATCATTAGCCGCGCGACCGCGCTGGGCGGCTTTCAAGCGCTGCCGGCCGACAAGCTGTTCGAGGTCGAGTACTGGGATCTAGAGCAGGCCAAGCTCAAACGGGCCGGCGCGGCCAAGCCCTTCGCGGGCGAGGTGGCGCTCGTCACGGGTGCGGCTTCGGGTATCGGCAAGGCATGCGTGGAATCATTCTTAGCGCGCGGCGCCGCCGTCGTCGGGCTCGACATCAACCCGGCGATCGAGTCGCTGTTTCAGCGGCGCGACTTCGCAGGAGTCATCTGCGACGTATCCGACGAGGCGGCGATTGCTGCGGCGCTGGAAACCGGAGCGCGGGCTTTCGGCGGCCTGGATATACTGGTGCTCAACGCCGGCATCTTCCCGTCGAGCCAGCCCGTTGGCGAGTTGCATCTCGACACATGGCGGCGCACGATGGCAATCAATCTCGACGCGAACGTGGCGCTGCTGCGCGAGGCGCACGCACTGCTCAAGGCCGCGCCGCGTGGCGGTCGTGTGGTGATCATGGGTTCGAAGAACGTGCCCGCGCCCGGCCCAGGCGCCGCCGCCTACTCGGCCTCGAAAGCGGCGCTGACGCAGCTGGCGCGGGTGGCGGCGCTGGAGTGGGGCCGCGATGGTATTCGCGTGAATCTGCTGCATCCCAATGCCGTCTTCGACACCGGTCTGTGGACCGAGGAGGTGCTGCGGAAGCGCGCCGCCAGCTATAACCTGAGCGTCGAGGCGTACAAAACCAATAACATCCTGCGCGTCGAGGTGACCAGCCGCGACGTGGCCGAATTGGCCGCGGAACTGTGCGGCCCACTGTTTGCCAAAACCACCGGGGCGCAGATCCCAATCGACGGCGGGAACGACCGCGTGATCTGAATGGGACGCGGACGAACGCGGATGAACGCAGATCAGGAGGCTCAACATCCGCGTTCGTCCGCGTCCAGCTACCTCAACTGTGAATACATTCTGCTCGTGAGCGGATTGACAGAATCATTGCGCTGGCCTAGAATAACCGGCACCACACTATCGCATTCGCCTACCATGTCGCAACCAGCTTTTCTCGCCGCGATGCCACCTGGCTGGTCTGAGAAAAGCACCCATGACGACTAACCTCACCGACCTTGTCGGCCAGAGCCTGATGCTCAGCTTCGCCGGTCCACGGCTAACTCCGGCTGTACAAGAGGCGCTAACGCGCATTCGCCCTGTCGGAGTCATTCTATACTTCTATTCTCGCCTTGTCATCTTGTCATCTTGTCATCAATGAGCGACAACCGTACACAACACATAACACATACCTCACGGCCAGTCCGGCCCGGTATCAGCGTCTTATTGGACGAGCGCCGCGATCTGTTGCACGGGCGGCGGGTGGGCGTCCTGACCGGACCAAGCGGCGTGCTGCCCGACCTGATCAGCAGCGCCTCGGCGCTGCGACGCGTCGCCAACGTGCGCGCGCTGTTTGGCCCGGAGCACGGGTTGCTGGGCGCCGCTGCACCTGGGGAACACATCGCCAGCGGCATGCATCCCTCGGGCGTACCGATCTACAGTCTCTATGGCGCACATCTAGCTCAGACTTCGGAGCAACTCGCCGATCTGGACCTGATCGTGTGTGACATTCAGGACGTAGGCTGCCGCTTCTACACCTACGCCTGGACTCTGGTTAAGCTCATGGAGTCGGCGGCCGCGGCGGGCGTCGCGGTGATCGTGACCGATCGACCCAACCCGCTTGGCGGCGCAATCGAAGGGCCAGGTGTGGACGCTGGCCATCGCACGCTCGTCGGCCTGCACGACGTGCCGATCCGGCACGGGTTAACGCTGGGCGAGTTGGCGCGGCTGGCGAACGGCGAGATGGGACTGGGCTGCGACCTAACGGTTATCTCCTGCGAAGGGTGGCGGCGCGCCGACCGTTGGGAAGCGACCGGGCTGCCCTGGGTGGCGCCCTCGCCGAACATACCCACCGCCGCGACGGCGCTGGTCTATCCAGGCACCTGCCTGATCGAGGGAACCAACCTCTCGCTCGGGCGCGGCACTGCCCTACCGTTTGACTGGCTGGGCGCGCCCTGGGTCGACGGGGTGGCGCTGGCCGACACGCTCAACAAAGTGGCCCTGCCGGGCCTACGCTGGCGTCCGGTCGCCTTTCAGCCGTGCGCGGCGCCGTATGCCGGCGAGATCTGCTACGGCGTCCAGCCGCATGTCGTCGACGCGAACACATTCAGGCCGGTCCTGAGCGGGCTTACGCTGGTGGCGGCACTGCGACGGATGAGCGAGGGCCAACGTTCGAACGTTCAACAGTCGTCCGACGACCAATTCGCCTGGTCGGCCACGCACTTCGACCGGCTGGCCGGGTCGCCGCTGATACGGGAAGCGATCGACGCTGGCGTAGCGCTGGCCGAGATCGCCGCCGAATGGCGCGCCTACGAGGCGGCATTCCGCGAGCGCGTGGCGCCATTTTTGCTGTATCCTGCATAGCGCGCTTTCAGCGCAGGCAATCGGTTATAGGTGTGCTAATGCCAAAACCGCTGGTTCATGACTTCTGACCTGGCTTGGAAAAGCACGAGTCTGGAGAAAGGAGGTGTCAAGCTCACCTTGTCATCGTGCCATCGTGTCAAACAGATGCCTTGCTTGGAGGAGAATTACAATGAAGCGACGTAGCTTATCTCTCACCACGATCGGCCTACTGCTGGCCACGCTCTTGTCGGCGTGTGGAGGTGGGACCACTGCCCCCACGACGTCGGAGCCAACGGCCGCACCAGCGGCTCAGGTAACACAGGCGCCTGCGGCCACCCAACCTACCGCCGCACCGGCACCCGCGGCGACCGCGGAGCCGGCTGCGGCAACCGCGGCACCTGCCGCGACGGCAGCCGCACAGCCGACCGCCGCAGCGGGCGCTGCGCCAACCGCCGCGCCGCTGCCGACGCTCGCGATACCAGACAAGCCAAGCGCGCCGGTTAGCAAGAGCGAGTTCCAGGGCACGCTCCAGTACTGGGTGCTGGGCTACCAGCCCAATGGCGGCAACCGCACCGGCCAGTTGATGGACGCGGCGGTCGCGGCCTTCACAAAGAACAATCCCGACATCAAAGTCGAGATCACCGGCTACACCGGCGACCAGGCCGGGTTCACCAAGCTCACCCAAGCGGTCCAGGGCGGCCAGGCGGTCGACCTGTTCCGCCTGCCATCGGACATCTTGCCACTCCTGGTCAAGGATGGGCTGGTCGCGCCGATCGACGAGTTCCTGACCGATCAGGATAAGGCCGACATCTATCCGAGCCTGCTCCAGTCGGTGAGCATCGACGGCAAGGCATACGCATGGCCGCTGTGGGTACCTCCGGTCGGGATGTATCTCAACCTGGATATCTTCAAGGAGCGCGGCGTCGACCTGCCGCCGAAGGATTGGACCTACGACCAGTTTGTCGAGATCGCCAAGAAGCTGACCTTTAAGCGCGACAATGGCGAGCAGGTGTACGGCTACACCGCGCTGATCGACCCCGGCGTGGTCAACGCGTGGTCGTTCATCCTTGGCGAGGGCGCGCTGCCGCTCAGCCAGGACAACAAGAAATACACCTTCGACACCCCCGAGGCCGCCAAGGGCCTGCAGAAGCTGGCCGATCTGGCGTTGGTTCATAAGGTCACACCGCCCGACTTCGGCTCGCAGACCGGCGCGGACATCGCATCGGGCTTCAAGGACAAGAAGGTCTACGCGATGTACAGCGAGCCGAGTGGTGCGTCGTCGGGCTACAAGGCCGCCGGGATGAACTTCGACGTCTGGCCGATGCCGATCATGGGCGGCGGCAAGCCGGTGACGGCCGGCGGCATTGGCCTAATCTCGGTCGCGGCGAGCGACGACCAAGCCAAGCTCCGGGCCGCGATGGACCTGGCGCGCTACCTGACTAGTGCCGAGGTGGGGAACGACGTACAAGGCTACTACCTGGCCCCCGGCGCGCGCAAGTCGGTCAAGGTCAGCGACCCGATCAGCAAGTTCGAGCCATTCGTCCAGTACTGTTACATCACGCCAATCATCGCCGAGTGGCCGCAGATCCGCACGATCATCCACCCGCAAATCCAAAACGCGATCTTCGGCAAGATCAAGCCCGACGAGGCGCTCAAGCAGCCAGCCGACGAGGTGAACCAGATCCTCGCATCGGGACAGTAGCACTCTGGTTGTCAGTGGTCAGTGGTCGGTTGTCAGTACCGACAACTGACCACTGACGACGAAACGGCGTTCGTGGTATCATACGCGGCATACGGCAGGACACCCCGGAGGGCGCATGGCAGATCTAGCGCAGACGACGTCGAAAACCGGCGCGCAGGACACACTCGCACGGCGAGCCCGACGCTTTATCAACCGATACGGCTGGGGTTACGCATTTGTGCTGCCGAGCATGGTGACATTCGCGATCTTCACGCTGCTTCCGGTGTTCTGGTCGTTGATCATTTCGTTCCAGCAATACAGTCTGCGCACCGGCGGGAAGTGGGTCGGCTTGGCCAACTACATCGCCGCCTTCACCACCCAGAGCGGTGTATTTGTCACCGCGCTCAGAAACACGCTTTATTACACGGTTATCACCGTCAGCGCGAACATTTTTGTAGGGTTGATTCTCGCCAGCCTCATCCAGCCGTTGGGGCGCAAGACCAAGACCTTCTTTCGGGCGGCCTACTATCTGCCGGCCGTCACAAGCGTAGTAATCATCGCGATGACCTGGCGCTGGATTTTCAACGCGCAGTGGGGGTTGCTCAACTACCTGTTCAGCCTGGCCAGCCTGCCGCCCGTGCGCTGGCTCTCCGACCCCGATATCGCACTGAATAGCATTATCCTCTCGACGGTGCTGACGGTGCCCGCCACCGGCGTGGTGCTGTTCAGCGCGGCGATGGGCAGCATCCCGATAGAGTTCTATGAAGCGGCCGAGCTCGACGGCGCTGGCCCGATCCGCCGCTGGTGGTCGGTCACCCTGCCGCTGATCAAACCGACATCGCTCTACCTGGTCGTGCTGTATACGATTGCCAGCTTCGAGGTGTTCGAGAAGGTGTATATCATGGTGCCGAGCGGCGTGGGCAACAGCACTCAGACGATTGTGACTCAAATCTACCAGAACGGCTTCCAGCAGTTCCGCTACGGCGTCGCTGCCGCCCAAGCGTTCATTTTATTCCTGATCATCGCCTCGGTCGCGGCGATCCAGTTTCGCTTCCTGCGCAGCGAGATCGAGTATTGAACGGTTGTCAGTTGTCAGTCGTCAGTTGTTAGTCGTGGCAACTGACAACTGACAGAGCAAACGAATGGCGACACCAGCACTTATCTTAAAACCGATCCGCCGCTGGACCCTGGGCCGGGTAGCGATGTGGCTGACGCTGCTGATCACAACCTTTATCTCACTCTGGCCGATGTACTGGCTATTCATGACCGCGCTCACCCCAACCCAGGAGACGATTAAGATCCCTCCGGATATCCTGCCAATACACGCCAGCAGCTCGAACTTCGAGCGCCTATTTGCCCAGGCGAGAGATTACTGGCGCTGGGGGCGCAACAGCCTGACCGTGGCCGTGGGCGTGACACTGTTTCATGTCGTCTTCGACACGCTGGCGGGCTACGGCTTTGCCAAGAAGCGGTTTCCGGGCCGCAGATTGCTGTTCTGGATGATCCTTGGGACGCTGATGGTGCCGGACCATGTGACGCTGGTGCCGCGTTATATCGTCACCCGCAATCTGGGCCTGATCGACAGCCTCTGGGCGGTGATCTTGCCCGCCACAGCTCAGGTGTTTGGCATCTTCCTCATGCGCCAATACATCCAGACGCTGCCTTCCGAGCTGGAGGACGCGGCGCGCATCGACGGCTGCGGCGAGTTCGGCGTGTTCTGGCGCGTGATCATGCCGCTGGCGGCCCCGGCTGTGGGTGCGCTGGCGATCTTTATTTTCGTACGTAACTGGAATGATTTCTTCTGGCCGCTAATCGTGCTCCAGAAGAGCCCAAACTATACCCTGCCGGTCGGCGTCGCCAGCCTCCAGGGCGAGTTCAGCACCGATTACGGAATAATCTTTGCTGGAGCGGCCTTGGCCGCATTACCAACGATCGTCTTCTTCCTGCTATTCCAGCGCTACTTCCTCGAAGGCGTGCGTATGGGCGCCCTCAAAGGATAGTTAAGAGTTAAAAGTTAAGCGTTGAAATATTCTTAACTCATAACTCATAACTCATAACTGCATTATGTACATTATTGGATTGATTTCGGGCACGTCGATGGATGCGATCGACACGGCGCTGATCGAGCTGACACATGAGGGAGCGACGCTGCGCATGCGAATGCGCGCCTTCGCAATGTTCCCTTACGACCCGGCGCTACGCGCGCAGGTGCTGGCGCTGCTGCCGCCCCACAGCGGCTCCACGGCGGCAGTCTGCTCGATCAACGTACTGCTCGGCGAGGCCTTTGCCGAGGCGGCGCTGCGGCTGGCGGAGCAGGCCGGCCTACCAATCGATCAGGTGGATTTGATCGCCTCGCATGGCCAGACGGTCTATCACCAGGTAGCCGCCGGCGCGGTGCGCTCGACGCTGCAGCTTGGCACGCCAGCAGTGATCGCCGAGCACACCGGATGCACCGTCGTCGCCGATTTCCGGCCGCGCGACATGGCGGCAGGCGGCCAGGGCGCGCCGCTCGTGCCATACCTCGACCTGCTGCTGTTCCGCCACGAACGGCGCTGCCGCGCAGTGCAGAACATCGGCGGCATCGGCAATGTGACGTACCTGCCACCGACCACCGACCACCGACCGACAACCGAGAGACTGGAGACGAGGGACCGAGCCCTAGCCTCCAGCCTCCAGCCTCTAGCCTCTCGGTTGTCAGTACTCGCCTTCGACACCGGGCCGGGCAATGTGCTGATCGACGAGGCCGTGCGGCTGCTGACGGCCGGCGCGCTGAGCTACGACCGCGACGGGCGCATGGCGGCCGCCGGCCAGGTCGATCGGCAGCTGCTGGACGCATGGCTCGCTCACCCGTTCTTCCACCAGCCGCCGCCGCGCACGACCGGCCGCGAGCAGTTCGGCGCGTCCCAGGCGCATGCCTACGTCGCCGAGTGCCAGGCGCGCGGACTGAACGCCGAGGATACCATCGCGACGCTGACCGCGCTGACCGCGCGGAGCATCGCCGACAGTTACCAGCGCTACTGCGGGCGAGTACAAGAGGTGCTGGTGAGCGGCGGTGGGGCGCGCAACCCAACTCTGTTGAGGATGCTCCAGGCCGCGCTGCCGAGTGCCAGCGTCCGCACCGTCGACACACTGGCGCTCGACGCCGACGCGAAAGAGGCGGTGGCCTTCGCCGTCGCCGGGTATGCAACTCTGCATGGCTGGCCCAACAACGTTCCGGCCGCAACCGGCGCCTCCCACTCGGCCGTGCTCGGCAGCATCACGCCCGGCGCAAATTACCGCGCGCTGCTGGAGCAGGTACTCGCCACACCAACTCAACCGGCAAACAGATTACAACTGACAACTGACGACTGACGTGAACAAAGAACCGAGAATGGGCACCCGCAGGGGCAACCAAGAACCATCATACCCAATGATCACAGAGTCGATCAACCCGGCGACGACGGCGATCGACAGCATGAGCGCCCGCGAGATCGTCGCAGCGATTGGCGCCGAGGATGCCACGGTCGCCCCGGCCGTCGCCGCCGTGGGCGACGCGATCGCGCGGATGGTCGACATCATCGTCGAGCGGATGCGGCGCGGCGGGCGGCTGATCTATGTCGGCGCGGGCACATCGGGCCGGCTGGGCGTACTCGACGCCACCGAATGCCCACCGACCTTCAGCACCCATCCTGCGCAGGTCGTCGGCCTGATCGCCGGCGGCGCGGCGGCGCTGACCCAATCGGTCGAGGAGCTCGAAGACAGCCCAGCGGCCGGCGCACAGGATATCGACGCGCTGGCGGTTGGGCCCGACGACGTGGTGCTGGGAATCGCGGCGAGCGGGCGCACGCCCTATGTGCTTGGCGCGATCGCCGAGGCGCGCGGGCGTGGGGCATTCACGGCCGGGCTGGCCTGCACGCACCCGTCGCCGCTGGCCGAGGCCGTCGAGTTGATGATCGCGCCGATCGTCGGCCCCGAGGTGATCGCCGGCTCGACACGCATGAAGGCCGGGACGGCACAGAAGCTGGTGCTCAACACGCTCAGCACCGCCGTGATGATCCGGTTGGGCAGAACCTTCGGCAACCTGATGGTCGACGTGCGGCCGTTGAACAGCAAGCTGCGGCGCCGCGCCATTGGCATCGTGGCCACTGCCACCGGCCTGGCCCACGACCAGGCGCGCGCCGTGCTGGAGGCGGCCGGCTACGAGCCCAAGACCGCGATCGTCATGGTGTTGGCCGGCGTGGATGCCGACGAGGCCAGGGGGCGGCTCGCGGCCAGCGGCGGCCATGTGCGCGCGGCGCTCGCCACCGACGAAGGACGAAAGACGAAGGACGGGTAGCCCACGAAGGTGGGCTTCGTTGCTCTAGCCCGTACGTTTACGTGCCGGGCGGCTAAACCCGCCGGCTACAGGAACAAAGGCCGCGGTGGCGGCCTTGCTCACAAAATACCCCATGTCCAATGCTTTACAGCGGCGTGTTTCTCCTCTACAATTTCGCTCTAGCTCTTGGGCAATACTTTGCAAATGCCACCATGATACTCATTGTCATGCTGAACGAAGTGAAGCATCGCAAGGCTCGCATTGGAAAATCGTTGAGATGGTTCGCTTCGCTCACCATGACATAGCGCTTCGTCGTCATCATAATTGAACAGTATTGGCTCTAGAAAGAGTAGCCACGCCAACACAATCAACTTGCCGAGCACTCAGCAGAAATATAGACCGAGGACCAACCATGGACGAGTCAAAACGCCTCACGAGCATGCAGAGCAACGGAGAATCCCAGCCGCAGCCGGAGCCAGGCCTGCCCGAATTGGAAGAAGAAGAACCAGATGGCTTTCCAATGGGATATGTTTTACTGCCGACTGGCCGGGCACCCTCTGGGTGGCATACTGCTCACTGCTGTAAGAAAGATGATCCTTGAACACCATGCGCCTGCTGCTCGGCGTTGACGGCGGCGGCTCGCAGACCCGCGCCTTGCTGGCCGACGAGACCGGGCGGGTGCTGGGCGCGGGCACGGCGGGCGCCAGCAACTACCAGTCGGTTGGCTTCGCGGGGGCGGCCCACGAGCTGCGCGCGGCTATCGCCGAGGCGTGGCGCGGCACGGGGCAGCCGCCGGAGGCGCCTGTGGAGGCGGCCTGTTTTGGCCTGGCCGGAATCGGCCGCCCCGACGACCGGGCGCGCTTCGAGGCATGGGCTGCCACAAGCGGCATCGCGCTCCGGTACGCCTTTGTGAGCGATGCCGAGCTGGTGCTGGCCGCGGGCGCGCCGAAAGGTTGGGGTGTGGCGCTGATCGCCGGCACCGGCTCATTCTGCTGGGGCCGCGCCACCGATGGGCGCATCGCGCGGGTCGGCGGCTGGGGCTACCTGCTCGGCGACGAGGGCAGCGGCTATGATATAGTGCTCCAGGCACTACGCCTGGCGACGCAGGCCGCCGACGGTCGCGCCGATGCTCACGCCATCCTGCGCGCCGTGCTCGAGCATTGCCGGCTCGACTCGCCGGACCGTCTGATTGCCTATGTCTACACCCCTAAGCGGACTCGCGCGGAGATCGCCGGCCTCAGCGCGCCGCTGCTGGCCCTGGCCGCAGTTGGCGATCACCATGCCGCGGCGCTGCTGGAGCGCGTCGCCGCCGAGCTCGCCGGAATGCTCGAAGCAACGATCGCCAAGCTCGACCTCCGCCAGCCGCCGATCGCCATGGCCGGCGGCCTGCTCGGCACCAGCGCGGGCCTGCGCACGTCGATTGTCGAACGGGTACGCGGTGAGCTTGGGCCAATCAGCTATGTAGAGGAGCCGAGCGAATGAGTGACGCATTGTCCCCCACACCTACCGATGATGAGCGCTTCGATCTCGAGCGCGAGCCGCTCGATCGGCCGCCGCCAGCGGAGCGCGATTGGGGCGGCGATGGCACCGATCTGAGTCGCCCGGTGCGAGCGCATGTGCTCGCCGCCCTGCGCCCGAACACGGCACCTTACCCACCACCGGTCGATGCGCTGCCTGCGCTTGGCGACCCGCGGAACGCTGGAGCTGCGGAGCGCCGCCAAGCGCTCGGCCTTACCCAGGAACACCTGCCCGACCTGCTGCGGATGGCGCGCGACCGTGGTCTCTATACCGCCAATGGCGACACCGACGAGGTCTGGGCACCGCTTCACGCCTTCTACGCGCTGAGCGAACTGGATGTGTCGGCCGTCGTGCCCGAGCTCATCCCGTTGTTCGATCTGGAAGACGATTGGCTCGACACCGCGCTGCCCGAGTTGTTCGGCAAAGTTGGAGCGCCGGCGCTCGAACCTCTGCGCATCTACTTGGCCGACCGCACCCGCTGGGGCTTCGGCCACTGGCACGCCTGTGATGCGCTGGAAAGGATCGCCGTGCAGCACCCCGAGCTGCGTGGGCAGGTTGTGGCGATACTCAGCGATGTGCTGCGCGACGCCGAGCACTACGATGAGGAGACCTGCACCGGCGCGATGGATGCGCTGGTCGAGCTAGGGGCGGTCGAAGCCTTGCCGCTGATCCGCCACGCCTTCGAGCTGGGTCGAATCGACGAGATGCTGCGCGGACCGTGGGGCGATGTGCTCGCCGATTTGGGAGTCGAGCCGGACGAGGGCGACCCGCTGCTGGCCGAGTCGCGGCAGCGCTTCGAGGAGCGTCACGAGCAGATGCTCCCACGCGAGCAACGCGAGCAGTTGTTGGAAGCGCTCGATCGCTATGCCGGACGAGATCCGCTGAGCACGCCCGCAATCACGCCGGCCAGTGCATTTCAGCCAGCGCCGCGCGATCCACGCAGAGCCGTGCAGCAGAAGGCGCGCAAGCAGAAGAATAAGCGCAAGATGGGCTCGGCCGCGCGCAAGGCCAACCGCCGGAAGCGTAAGTAGGCGGAGAGCAAAACTATGTCCTACTGCTTACTGGCTCCTGCCGACTACATACTGCGATAGTGAAGCGATTTTTCCCCCAGGTCTATATTTCTTTCTTCTCAAAGCGCTCCTGCCGACGTACGATGCCTATGGGACAAAGATGTGCCCAGTAGCGTCGGAGGTGCGATATGAACATCGGGATTCCTCGCGAAGTACGTGACGGCGAGGCGCGCGTTGGCATGACTCCGATCGGTGTGCGCCAGTTGGTGGAAATGGGACAGCAGGTCTTCGTCGAGACTGGCGCGGGCGAGCGCAGCGGCTTCGCTGACACGACCTACGCCGAAGCTGGGGCGGAGTTGGTCTATTCGCCCGAAGAGGTCTATTGGCGGTCCGATTTGGTGATCAAAGTGGTGCGCCCGACCGAAGAGGAGTTTGGGTTGCTCCGCGACGACAGCACGCTGATCGCCTTTCTCCAGCTCGTGTCGGCGCGCCCCGGTAAGATCGAGACACTGCTGCGCAAGCGGATTACGGCGATCGCGCTGGAGACAATCGAGACCGACGATGGCGACCTGCCAGTGATCCATGCGATGAGCCAGATCGGCGGCCGGATGATGCCCGGGCTGGCTGCGCGCTTTCTGGAAATCGGCTGCGGCGGAAACGGTGTTCTGCTATCGGGCGTGCCGGGCGTGCCACCCGCCGAGGTCGTGATTATTGGAGCCGGCATGTTCGGCCAGGAGACCGCGCTCGCCTTCGCCCGCGCAGGCGCCAGCGTCTACTTGCTCGACAATCGGATCGGCCAGCTCGCGAAAGCGGAACAACACTGCGGCCAGTGCCGGATTTCGACCATGCTAGCGCTCCCCGAGACGATTGCGAAAGTTGTGCGGTTTGCCGATGTCATAGTGACGGCCGCGAGCGATACCGGGCAGCGCGCCCCGATTCTGATCACCGAGCCGATGCTCAGCACCATGCGCCCGCGCAGCCTGATCATGGATGTCTCGATCACTCAAGGAGGCTGCGTCGAGACGAGCCGGCCAACCACGCATCACGATCCCGTTTTCACCTACGCCAACATCATCCACTATTGTGTGCCGAATATACCGGCGGCCGTGGCCCGCACAGCCACCCACGCGCTCGTCAACGCCACCTGGCCGTTGATCGAGCTGGTCGCGAGGTTGGGGCCAGATATGGCAATCAACGTGAATTCTACGATTACCCGTGGAGTCTGGACGCATCGCGGCAAAATCATCCAATCGCTCGACATGCCCGACCGAAACCGGTAAGGATGCGCAAAGAAAAGCTGCACTATTTGTAGATCTCTTACTCCTGCTCAATGTCATCCTAAACGTTGGGCGGCTTAGAATCAGAAATAGAGCGTCTATGAAATTCTCGTGGAAAGCAATCGTTTTATCGCCTTTAGCCGTTCCTTTTGTCTATAGTGCTGCGTTCGAGATAATGGCTCCTGGCAAGAATCCGATCCTGGCGTTCCTTTTCCTGTTCGTATTGGGCAGCATCTTCTCCTTGGCTGTGAGTATTCTCATCGCCTTACCTGCCCTATTCCTGATCTCGAGATTCACCCCGCTTACCGCTCGCATAACGGCAGTCGTGGGAACTGTACTTGCGGGCGTGATTTACTTGCCAATTGTCTGGCAATCGTACCTAGCAAGCGGTGACGACTCTGGACCGCCGCAAGAATCTTTTGCCAGCTATCTTCGGCAGCATTTGTTCGGGACAGAGTTGTGGGCGTTTCTCGTGGGTGGACTCGTGACGGCAATGCTGTACTGGTTTCTCGCTAAGGGCCCTACAAAGACTCGATGATCCCGCTGGCGTCCACTGTTTTTCGGGTATGACGGCAAGTCTGAATTCAAGAAGCGATGTCGATACTCTGATACGGCGCAAGAGCCACCAACCGTCAGTGAGGCGAGCTGGCGAGCCGATTACTTTTATCGTTATGTGTATTTACTCGTGTGTTGTCCCCTTGCGCAATCGCCCGCGCGTCCGGTACAATGAAGCCGACACAAGCAGCGAAAGCGAGGTTCGCTATGACAACAGCATCGCTACAGCAGGCGATCGAGGCGGCGCAACGCCTCACGCCGCGCGAGAAATATCAACTGATCGAGGCGATCGCCCATTCGCTTGCCCAAGTCGATGCGCTCGAAGTGCGCTCGGCGTCGTTCATACGCGGCGCACGCTGGACGATTTAATCGCCGAGCAGCAGCCACCGGTCGTCACCGATCTTGACGCTCTGGCCGGCGACTTCTGGCCAGAGGATGAGAGCGCCGATGACATCAACAACTACATTGATGTTCAGCGCCACCCTGTGCGCCAAACTATATCGTCCGCCGACACATACGCCCGATAATATCGAAGAGGAGCCAACCATGAGCACCGAGCGAAACGAATCACAAGCGGCCCTAAAATATGCAGCCGAAGTGCGGCCCGATGGCCGAATCGAGCTGCGCGTGCCGTTTCGCCCAGGCGCGCACGTTGTGGTCTTTGTCAGTCAGGAGCCCGACCCATTCGCCGATCTTTCCGCCGCAAGCCAGAGCAGCACCGCATTCTGGTACAATCCGCTTGACGACGAAGACTGGAACAATGCCTGATCGAGGTGACATCGTGCTCATTCCTGTACCTTTTACCGATCTGACCTAGGCCAAGCGCCGGCCGGTCATTATCCTCTCGAACAATGAGTATCATCAGGCGACACCTGATATGGTGGTAGTTGCGATGACCTCGAATCCAACTGCAACGCCGTACACATTCACTATCTCCAACGACTATCAGCCGCATTCGCACCCTGGCAACTCAGCGAGCCCTAATGCTGACGATCGTGCTGCTTCCAGCTGCAACGGATGTCAACTTTACAGCTGGCGCGTCGCTCAATACCCGGCCTGTTTATCCACCACGTTACGCAGCGGCTCCCCACTGCGGTAGCGCCGCAGATTGTCGAGGAAGATCGCCATCGCGCGCTGATTGTATTTGGGCGTCGACCCGGCGTAGTGCCCAGTGATGATCACATGCTCCATCGCCCACAGCGGCGAGCTTGGCGGCAGCGGCTCTTCGGCGAATACGTCCAACGCCGCTCCGGCGATCCGCTGCTCACGCAGCGCCCGCACCAGCGCCGGCTCGTCCACCGTGCCGCCGCGCCCGATATTGATCAGATAGGCCGTGGGCTTCATCGCCCGCAGCTCGGCCGCGCCGATCATCGCCTGCGTGATCCGACTCAGCGGTACGGTCAGCACTACAACATCGGCATGCGCCAATCGCTCGCGCAGCTGATCAGGCCCATACATGGCTGACACTCCTGCGACCGCCCGGGCCGGGTCGCGCCGGATTCCTTCGACCGTCATGCCCAACGCGCTCGCCAGCATCGCCGTCCGCGCGCCAATCGCGCCTACCCCCACGAGCAGCATCGTTTTTCCGGCCAGCTCGAACAGATCGGCTGGCTCGGCGCGCCACCATTGTTGCTGGGCCTGCGCGCGCACCGCACGATGCAGCCCACGCGCAAACATCAACAGCATGCCGATAATCTGCTCGCTGATCGGAATGGCGTGGATGCCCGAGGTATTGGTTAGGACGAAATCACGATCGATTGTCTCCGGATAGCGCAGCAGCCAGTCGGCGCCGGCGCCCCACTGCTGGAACCAGCGCAGCCCCGGCGCTCGCGCCACAAGATTGTGTGGAAACCAGCCGGCAGCAATCTCGATCTCGTCCAGCAGCGCCTCGATCTCGGAACGGTCGCGCGTCGCGACCACGCGCATATCGGGCGCCAGGGCACCAATCGTGTCCAACGCCGCCGGTTCGATCTCTTCGGGCGTGAGGCTCAGCAGCAGAATCGACATCTGTTCATCCTTCCATCATCTTGACAGCATACTTGCTTTGGCGGATACTGCGGGCAATTTGCTTGCCACTGAACATCACCGCCGTACATATTGCGTAGTGCGTAAGCCCATTGCCGATACGCACTACAATCGCAAAAAAGGACACAATGCCAACATTAATCCTAATGCCGCCGCGGAGCCGGCAGACCCGCCAATGGGCCATGCGTTTGCGCGAAGCGCTACCACAGTACCATATTATAGCGCCAGAAACCGAAGCAGAAGCCCGGCGCAAAATTGCCGACGCCGATGCTGCGTACGGATGGGTGCCGCCCGAGCTTTTGCCGCTTGCGACGAAGCTGCGCTGGCTGCAAAGCGCACATGCTGGGCCGCCCGCCGGCTACTACTACCGCGAGTTGGTGGAACACCCGGTCGTTGTGTGCAACCCGCGCGGCGTCTTCAATGATCACATCGGCCAGCATATCCTGATGTTCGTGCTGGCGCTCGCGCGCGGCCTGCCATTCTATATCGAGGCGCAGCGTGAGCGGCGCTGGGACGCCGAGGCCCGCAAGAGCCGCTATATCGACCTCGCGACCGCCACCGCGCTGCTCGTCGGCGTCGGCGGCATTGGCCACGAGACGGCGCGGCTATGCGGGGCCTTTGGCATGCGGGTGATCGGCGTCGATATACGTTGGGAGTATGACACGCCGCATGTCGAGCGCCACACCCCTGCGGATCTCGACGCGCTGGTGCCAGAAGCCGACTTCGTGATTGTCACCACGCCGCACACGCCAGAGACCGAGGGGATGTGGAACGCCCGAATGTTCGGTTTGATGAAGCCGACCGGCTACTTTATCAACGTCGGGCGAGGGATGACGACCAAGCTCGACGATCTGGTCGCGGCGATCGAATCGGGCGCAATCGCCGGCTGCGCGCTCGACGTCTACGAAGTCGAGCCACTGCCCGCCGAGCACAAGCTCTGGGCGCTGCCAAATGTGCTGCTGACGCCACATATTGCGGTGAAAGATGCCGAAAATATCGATGGGCGCCGATTTCAACTCCTTCTGGACAACGCGCAACGCTTCGCCGCCGGTGAGCCGCTGCGCAATGTGGTCGATAAAGCGGCTTGGTATTAGGTCAGACCTTACGCGGTTGGCCCGTTTAGCCTTCCATTCGTCAGGCCCTTCGACAGGCTCAGGGGAGCCTGTCGAAGGGCAGGCAAAAGCGCATCTGAAGGGACATTACGTAAGTCGTAGCTATATGGAAAGAGGAAAGAGATGCCCCAATCGGCCGAACAGAACATGCTGGAAGAGCTCAAGAACTTCGATACGCCCTCGATCACCAATGTGGTGGCGACCTATCCGAACAGCCCGACCTGCTTGGGGCTGTACAACCCTTGGACCGAAAACTGGTATACTGACCAGTCGATTCGCTGCATGTATCCCGAACTGGGCCGCCTCGTCGGCTACGCGGTCACCTGTGTCTACGGGCTGCCCGACCCCAATTACTCGCGTTTGTCGTTCATGGACGTGATCGACGCGCTGGACGCATCGAAAAAGCCGACGATTCTGGTGCTTCAGCAGAAGTTTCCGCCAGCGATCGCCGGCAAGGTCGGCCTAGCCGGCGGCAATATGGTCTCGGCTATGCAGGCGCTCGGTTGCGTCGGCCTGATCTCCAACGGGCCATCGCGCGACCTGGATGAGATTCGTCCGCTGCGATTTCAGTACCTTCTGAGCGGCGTCACCGCAGGGCACGGCGCGATGGCGGTTCAATCGGTCAACGCGCCGGTGTCGGTGGCCGGCATGGATGTTTCGCCAGGCGAGATCATTCACATGGATGAAAACGGGGCGGTGAAGTTCCCAGCCGACCGGCTTGAGGCGGTGTTGACGAACGTGCGCCAGCTACAGAAGCAGGAGGCGGCCCGCATGAGTGCGCTGCAAAAGGCAACCTCGGCCGCCGAAATCCGGGCGATCTTTGGCGGTCATGCATATACTTCATCGGATCAAGACAAGCGCTGAAAGGTTCCACACGCTTACGAGGGCATCAAACCGGGCCGGCGGCGATGGCAGCTCAAGTACACCAACGGCCCGGCCGTGCAACGCATTGCGCGTAGCGCCCCGCATGGCACCACCAGGGCTCGGCCAGCGCGCAGCGGGTATGCTGTGCCATCGACAATCAGCTCGCCATTTCCCTCGAACACCACTATTACGACATCGACTTCATTGTTCACATGCTCCGCCACGCCGTCACCAGTGGGTAGGCGCAACAGATTGACATTCAGCTGCTCGCTGTTCACGCTCCAAATCGGCCCGTCGTTGCCGGCATGGCGCAGCGCCGCACCAATATCGATGATGTTCTCTGGCGGCAGGCCCATTATTCCTCAGCTTTATTCACACGGATAGCACATCTGAGAATAATATCACGATGAATCGTTCAAGAAGCAGGGTATAATAGTATGATACACTGTCATGTGCTGCATACACAGCGCCAGATGAAAATCTATTTTCATAATAAAAACGGATGAGTACCACCCACGACATCAAGCTCGATCTCGCAGATACCGGCGAACAACTCGAGCGCCTGCGCCTCCAGCACGAGCGCGATTACCTGGCGCTCGACGTGCTCTATCGCCTGAGTATTGCTTGCCGCAGCCTGGCCACCGACCGGGAGATCTTCGATCTGCTCTGCCGCGAGCTGCGCTCCGTTTTCGCGCTCGACTCGTGCTATATCGCGTTGTGCGACCTGGAACGCCCCGCTGTTTTCCGTACGGCTCTGCTTTACGATGAGGGGCTGGTCGAATACCGCCAAAACGTCGAGTATGGCCCGATTAGCGAGCGCATGATCCGCGAGCGCATCCCGATTTTGATCGACGATCTGAATGAGATGCGCAGCACCTTAAACCAGCATCCGACGACCTTCGGCAATACCGCGAAGCTATCGCGCGCGTGGATGGGTGTTCCATTGCAGCTCGACCAGGACACGCTGGGGGTTATCGCGCTCCAAAGCTACACACCGAACATCTTTACTAAAGCCGACCATGAGCTGCTGCAGCGCATAGGGCAAGTGGTCGCCGTGGCGCTTGAGAACGCCAATCTGATTCAACATCAGCGCAAGCTGAGCGACGAGCTGGCGGCGCGGGTGGCCGCGCGCACCGAGGAGCTGGCGGCGCTCAGCGCGATCACCGCCGAGATGGTGCTCCAGCAGCCGCTGCCGGCTCTGCTCGACCAGGCGCTGGCGCGGATCCTGCCGCTACTCGACGTGAAAGCCGGCAACGTGCGGCTGTACGACCAGGAACGCGGCACGCTGGTGCTGCTGGCGCAGCGCGGCCTGATGCCCGACGACGCCCGCGCGGTTGCGGAGATACCGGTGGAGGGCAGCCACTTCGGCACTATTGTGCGCGAGAACCGGCCGCTGGTGATCGAGCACGATCTGATTCAATACGCGCTGCGGAAAACACCTTCGCCCTTTGATTCGCTGCTCGGCATCCCACTGCGGATCGGCGAGCAGGTGATTGGATCGATGGCGCTGCTGGACGTAAAGGCGCGGACCTTCGAGTCACGCCAGATCGATCTGGCGCAGCTGATCGGCAACCAGCTGGCGATCGCGATCACGAACGCCCGGTTGCTCGAGCAGCGCGAGCGCCAGATCCGCGAGCTTAGCGCGCTCGGCGCGATCAGCCATGCGGCCAATACATCGCTCAATCTGCGCATGCTGCTGGACCAGGTCTATACGGCGCTGCGCGATATCATGCAGCTCGATGCCTTCGTCATGAGCATTTACGACCCGCGCCGCGAGGTGATCGTCGAAGGAATCGGCATCGACGAGGGCCAAACCTACGAGTACTATGCCAGCAACGAACCGCTGCCCCCCGGATCGTTCAGCGCCTGGGTCATCCGTAACCGGCGCATGCTGCACCTGCGGGATGTTGCCAAGGAGCTAGACCGCTACCCCGACCTCAGCCGCTTCCTGGCGGGCTCTGGGCGGCCGTCGGCCTCGTGGCTCGGCGTGCCGCTGTACGATCGTGATGCGCAGATCATTGGCACAATCGTGGTGCAGTCCTACACTGTCGAAGCATTCGACGAGCGCGACGAGCACTTCTTGCAGAATGTCGCGCAGCAGACGGCACTGCACATCCAGAACGTCACCCTGCTGGCCCAACGCGAGCGGCAGATCCGCGAACTCGATGCGATTGGCCAGATCGGGCGGCTGGTCAGCGCAACATTCGATCTCGAAGAGATCCTCCAAGTCGTTTATGAAACGCTGCGGGAGGTAACCGGCGCGCCAATCTTCTATCTGCTGATCTGCGAAGCCGATACGCGCATCGTCACCAACGCAATCTTCATCGAACAGGGCCAGCGCGACGACTTCGAATGGGTCGGCAATCCGCCCCAATCGGGAAGCATGACCGACTGGATTCTACAGCATCGGGAGCCGCTGCTCTATGCCGATCTGCTGGCCTATCTTGAGGGGACGTCCCAGCCCGCCGTCAGGCCGAAGCGATTCGGCAAGGCGCAGCACGCCCGCTCGTGGGCCGGCGTCCCATTGCTCGCCAAAGACGGCGCGCCGATCGGCGTGCTCTCGGTGCAGCACTTCGAGCCGAATGTGTACGACGCGCAGACGATTGATTTCCTTGGCCAGGTGGCCAGCCATATTAGCCTGGGCGTACAGAAGATCAACCTGTTGCGCGAGCGCGAGCGGCAGATCCGCGAGCTCGATGCGATTGGCCAGATCGGGCGGCTGGTCAGCGCCTCGTTCGACCTGGATCGAATGCTCCAGGTCGTCTATGAGATTCTCCAGCAAGTCACCGGCGCGGCCGCATTCTACCTGGCGGTCTGCGAACCGAGCAGCCATGTCGTCACGCAGGTGTTCTACATCGAGCGCGGCAAGCGGCTCGACGACGATTGGCCCGGATCGGTGCCGCCGCCCGACAGCCTAACCGGCTGGATTTTGCGCGAGCGCCAGCCGCTGCTGTTCGCCGACCTGCCCGCCGAACGTGAACGCCTGATCGAGCTGGGCATCGCGCCGACCTTCTTGGATAATACCGTCCACCCGCGCGCATGGGTCGGCGTTCCACTGCTGGCCGAGGACTCCGAGCCGATTGGCGTGATCTCGGTGCAGGATGAGCAACCCAATCGCTACGACGAGCAGACCGCAGAGTTCCTCAGCCAGGTCGCCAGCCACCTGAGCCTGGGCATTCAGAAGATCGAGCTGTTTCGCGAGCGCGAGCAGCAGCTCGGCGAGAACGCTCGGCTCTTCGCCGCCGAGCACGCCGCTCGCCAGACAGCCGACACACTGCGCGAGGTGGCGCGCGTGCTGAGCAGCACATTCGATGCGAATGAAGTCCTGGACCTCGTCCTCGACCAGCTCCGCACCGTGATTCCCTACGACAGCGCCTCGATCATGCTGGTGGAAGGCGACATGCTGCGCGCGGTGGCACAGCGCGGCCTGGTGAGCAAGAGTCACATTCACCGCCAGCCGTTCGCGCTCCACGGGCTGAGCGCCGCTGGCCTGGCGGTGAAACGACGCCAGGCGGTGGTGATCGACGACACGCTGTCCTCGCCAGACTGGCAGGCGCACGACCTCGGCAAGCACATCCGCTCCTGGCTCGGCGTCCCGCTGATGTCGAAGGGCAAGGTGCTGGGTGTGCTGAACATCGACTCAGACCGGCCGCAGCGTTTCACCGAGCGCGACGTCGAGGTCGCACGGGCGTTCGCCGACCAGGCGGCGGTCGCTCTCGAAAACGCACAACTCTACCAGGAGTCGGTCACACGCGTCGAGCAGGAACTCGAGATCGCTCGTCGCATCCAGAGCAACCTGTTTCCGCGCGAGCTGCCGCGCGTGCCGGGCGTCACGATTGCGGCCCGCGCCGTGCCGGCTCGCGAGATGGGTGGCGATTTCTACGATATCGTGCCGCTGGGGGCGGATCGCTTCGGCCTATTAGTCGGCGACGCATCCGGCAAGAGCATCCCTGGCGCGATGCTGATGGCAATCGCCCGCTCGACGGCGCGCTCAGAGGCGCGCGATCACGAGCTGCCCGAGACGGTGATGCGCGAAACCAACCGCTGGATCGCGCTGGACGTGCCGCCGCGCTCGTTCGTCGCGCTGAGCTATGCTAGCCTGGACGCCGGCGGACGGCGCATGGCGCTGGCGAACGCCGGCCAGCTCTCGCCGTTGCGCCGTAGCGCCGATGGGACCACCGAGTACCTCGACGTGCCCGGCCCGACGCTGCCGCTCGGCATCCACCCGGAAATTGCCTACGCCGCACGCGAGGTCACGCTCCATCCAGGCGATATGATTGTGTTCTATACCGATGGTATCGTCGAAGCGCATAACGCGAACCGAGAAATGTTCGGCTTCGAGCGGCTGGAGGCGCTGGTGAGCGAGCTCGGCGATTTAACGCCCGAGCAGCTGATCGACACGGTGCTGGCGGCAGTCGACGTATTCAGCCACGGCAGGAGCCAACACGACGACATGACCCTGCTGGTGCTGCGGGTCGACTAAGGGATTCTCGAAGAAAAGTGGAAGTTCCCATAGAAACCGAAAGTTCTCCACTGGAAGTGCTAGGAACTTTCGGTTTCTATGGAAACTACCGCAACCCGTATAGATATTTCCGCCGACCTGTACCGTCACTTAGTTGGTGAAACACCCATGCCGACCCTCAGCGAGGCCAAGCTCCGCCGCCTAACCGAGGCAATTGTCGTCGCGCTTGGCACGCCAGCCGATCTTGCTCAGGCCGTCAGCGACTCGCTGGTCGGCGCGAACTTAGCCGGCCACGACTCGCACGGCCTCTTACGGCTGCCCTGGTATGCTCGCTCTGTGCGCAGCGGCCGGATCATACCCACCGCCCGGCCGCTGGTTGCGGCATACCACGGCGCGACCGCCGAAGTGGATGGAGCGATGGGATGGGGCCAGCCGACCGCGCGCCTGGCGGCTGAAACTGCGATAGAGTTGGCCAGGCAGCACGGAGTTGGCGCAGTCGTCGCCAAACATTGTAACCACATCGGGCGAGTCGGTGACTATGTCGAGTTGATCGCCAGGGCAGGCCTGATCGGCATGGCCCTCTGCAACGCCGGCCCGGCGGTCGCGCCGTTCGGCGGCTACCAGCGCCTGCTTGGCACCAACCCATTCGCCTGGGCTGCGCCGGCTGGCGCAGGCCGCGAGCCGTTGGTGCTCGACTTCGCCACGTCGATGGTTGCCGAGGGCAAGCTGCGGGTCGCGCGCGCCAAAGGCGAGCCGCTGCCGCCTGGGCTGATCGTCGACACCGACGGCCGGCCCAGCGAAGACCCGGGCGCCTTTTACGCCGGCGGCGCGCTGCAGACATTCGGGATGCATAAAGGCTCGGGCATGAGCGTGATGATCGAGCTGTTGGCGCGCGGCCTGGCCGGAGTCGACCCGCTGCTGCCGGGCACCAGTGGCCTCAACGGCACACTGATGCTGGCGCTGGATATCCCCGCCTTCGCTCCGGCCGCGCAGTTCGAGGCCGCCGCCGCCCGGCTGAGCGAGCAGATCACCAGTGCGGCGCCGCTGGCCGGCTTCGAGCGCGTGCTGCTGCCAGGTGAGCGTGAAGTGCTAACCCGGCAAGCGCGCCAGGCGGGCGGAATCCCAATCCCCGATTCTACATGGGCCGAGATCATGGCACTGGCGCGGGAACTCGGACTGAATGAAAATCAGGAGCAACCATAATATAGTGCGTAGTGCGTAATTGGCATTCCTACGCACTACGCACTACGCACTATGGAGAATGGCGACACTGATGACAAGTGACAAACTAGGCTTCGGCTTTATCGGCGCTGGCGAAATTGCTATCGCCTCCGCCAAGGGTCTGCGCGGCGCCCAGCATGCGTTTATCGCTCGCGTCCACGACGCACGGGCAGACCTGGCCCAGGATCTCGCCGCGACATATGGCGGCGAAGTGGCCGACTCGATCGAGACGCTGCTCGCCGATCCGTCGGTGGAGGCCGTGTATATCTGCGTTCCGCACTATCTCCACAAGCCGATCGCCGTTCAGGTGGCCGGTGCTGGTAAGCATGTGTTCATCGAGAAGCCCATGGGCCTCAATCCGGATGAGGCCCAGGCGATTGTCGACGCCTGCCAGCACAACGGCGTGGCCTGTGGTGTGCCCTTCGTGGTGCGCTATGCACCGGCCTACAGCGTAGCTCATCGTCTGGTACAGCTCGGGGCGATTGGCGAAGTGACTGGCTTTCGCTTGACCTACCGCGGGGACAAACCGCGTTCCTACTGGAGTGGCGGGTATTCCGGCCGCTCGCCGAGCGACTGGCGCCAAAGCCGGGCCACTGCCGGCGGCGGCGTGATGATCATGAATACGATCCACGATCTTGACGCGATCTTGTGGATCACCGGCCTCGATGTCGCGCATGTGCAAGGCGTGACGACAAACACGAACAGCCCCGGCGATGTCGAAGATTATGCCTTGGCGATCCTTAGCTGCTCGGGCGGTGCGGTCGGCAGCCTTGAGGCTACATCGGCGCTGCCGGGCGGCCAGGGTCCCGATCATCGTTGGGTCAGTCGCATCTACGGCCGGGAGGGGCAGATCGTCCTACCTTCGCCGTGGGGCAGCGATCCACTGGCCTTGTTCACGCGCGAAAGCGGGCAATGGCAAACGATCGCGACCGCGCCCGTGGCCGATGCCCGCCAACGCGCATTCGACGAGTTTGCCGCCGCAATACTCGCAGGGTCGCCCATTCCAATCCCAGGCGAGGCTGCGCTGCGAGCCAGCCGGGTGTTGCATGCCGTGTACCAAGCAGCGGCCCAGGGCCAGCGCGTCGTCGTCCCTGGTACGGCAGGTGCGTAACGTAAGCCAATCCCCCAACATTGCCCCCACCGTTGCGATTGCAGATTGCCGATCGCCGATCGCCTATCGGCTATTGCAGATTAGGCCTGCCTCATTACTCATCTCAATCATTCTTTTGTCCGAGCGAAGTTCCGCCGCTAGGAGTGCGCGTTGATTCAGCCGACGATATAGTATGAGACCATACATTTGAAGCCGATCGCAGATGTGAACGACTGAACAAGGTGTTTTGAGCATGTCTAAGAAAAGTAACCTTTAGAATGCCCTGTAATGATAAACGACGAGGCCGGTGCGAATCGCATCGGCCTCGTCGTGTTACTAAGTTGACAAACAGATCAAAGTCGTCTACCGTAGTGCGCGAGGCTGGCCAGCGCGTGCCTGGCGGTATTGCGCTGATTAGCTTCGGCGATTTGCCACTGGCTCAGCAGACCAACCCGCCGTTGACGACCGTGCGCCAACCGATGGCCGCAAGGAGTAACATGATGAACAGTTTTGGTAGAACCAAGATCAAGACCAACCCGGTGACCGACAAACTGCGCAATGGCCAGCCCTCGGTGGGCAGTTGGCTCACGCTCTGCTCGGCTGTGGCGGCGGAGAATATGGCCCAGGTCGGATGGGATTGGCTGGTCGTGGATCTAGAACACAGCCCAGTCGGATTCGAGACAATGGTGAACTGCTTCAGGGCAGCCCAGTTGGGCGGCGCGGTACCAATGGCACGGGTGCCCTGGAACGACACCGTCTGGATTCAGCGCACGCTCGACGCGGGCGCGCTGGGCCTGGTGGTGCCGATGGTCAATTCGGCCGACGATGCCAGGGGCGTTGTCAGCAATATGAAATACGCGACCAAGGGGCAGCGCAGCTTTGGCGGCAGCCGGGTCGCTTCCTACATCGACGGCGAGTATCGCACCTGGGCCGACGATCAGCTGGCGATCATGGTCATGATCGAAACGATTCAAGCGGTCGAACATGCTGAGGCCATTCTCGCCGTGGAAGGAGTTGTCGGCTGTTTTATCGGCCCGAACGATTTGGCGCTCTCGATGGGACTGAGCCAGCAGGACATGGGGCCTGGCACCGAGCACGAGACAGCCATGCTCGAGGTGCTTGCCGCGGCCAAAAAGACCGGCAAGGCCGCCGGAAAGCATTGCTATAACGCGGCCGAGGTGAGCATGCGCATTCGGCAGGGATTCCAGTTTCTGGCGCTATTGAGCGATGGCGCCTTCCTGGCCAAAGCCGCGCAGGATGCCTTAGGCGCGATCGATTTCACTGGCGCCGGGTCTGGCTCCCAAGAGACAACCGGGCAGCTGTATTAAATTTTAGAACTTACGCAGTTGCCGCTCCAGGCGCCGTTTTGCCTGCCCTTCGACCCTTCGACAAGCTCAGGGCAGGCAGGCTCAGGATAGACGGCAGCATGGTACTTCCCGATTCAATATTTTCGTTTTTGCGCTCTGCGAGCGCAAAAACGAAAATATTAAAAGATAAAGTACCGCTCTGCCGCCCGTCCTGAGCTTGCCGAAGGGAAGGCTATGAAGGCATTTTAGACGCCACCGCGTAAGTACTGTCGTTTGCAAGGAGAACGACAATGGCAAAGATCACCTTCATTGGCGCGGGCAGCCTGGGCTTCACGCGCGGGCTGGTGCGCGACGTGTTGACTTTTCCCCTGCTGCGCGACGCGACGCTATGCCTGATGGATATCGACCCCGAGCGCCTCGACTTCGCCCGCCGGGCGGTCCAGCGCATCGTCGAATTGGGCAACTACCCGGCCAAAGTCGAGGCCACCATGGACCGGGCCGAGGCGCTAAAGGGCGCTGACGTCGTGCTGGTGACGATCCTGGCGGGCGGCGTGGATGTGTGGCGACACGACATTGAGATCCCCAAGAAGTATGGCATCGACACCAATATTGGCGACACGCGCGGCCCATCGGGTATCTTCCGCGCCCTGCGGACCATCCCGGTGATGCTGGGCATCGCTCGCGATATGGAGCGGCTCTGCCCCGGCGCGACCATGCTGAACTACACGAATCCGATGGTGATGCTGTGCCGCGCCATGCAGCGTGAGACCAACATCCAGCTCACTGGTTTGTGTCATAGCGTCCAGGGCACTGCCGAAATGCTGGCCCGCTGGGTCGGCGCGCCGATGAGCGAGATCACCTACACCTGCGCCGGCATCAACCATATGGCCTGGTATCTAAAGTATGAGTGGAACGGCAAAGATGCCTACCCGCTGATCCGGCAGGCTGTCACCGAGCGACCGGAGATCTACAATGAGGAGCAGGTCCGCAACGAGATGCTGCTGGCGCTCGGCTACTATGCGACCGAGTCGAGCGGGCATCATTCTGAGTACAATTGGTGGTTCCGCAAGCGGCCCGACCTGATCGAGCAGTACTGCACCCACGGCACCGGCTGGAACCCCGGCGAGTATGCGTATGTGATCAGCCACTACCTGGCGCGCGAGCAGAGTTGGCGCGAGGAGGCCAAGCAGTGGTTCGCCGCGGATCATCCCATTTCGCTGGAGCGCGGCCATGAGTATGCGGCCTATATCATCAACGCGCTGCAGGGCGGCGAGCCATTCGAGTTCAATGGCAATGTCCGCAACACCGGGCTGATCACCAACCTCCCGCAGGATGCCTGTGTCGAGGTGCCGGTTTGGGCCAGCAAGAAGGGGCTGAGTCCGGTCTACGTCGGCGCGCTGCCGCCACAGGTGGCCATGCTCACCGGCATCACTTCGCAGCTTGAAGAAATGGCGGTCGAGGGCGCGCTGAGTGGCGACCCGCGGCTGGTCTACCAGGCGATCGCCCACGACCCACTCACGGCGGCGGTGCTGTCGCTGGCCGAGATCAAGACGATGGTCAACGAGATGTTCGCCAAGAATCGCGAATACCTGCCCCAGTTCCAGCACTTCGAGGTGTCATGATAAAACCAAAAGTATGGACCGAAGTGAGCCTCCATCCCGAAGCATTGGCGCGATTGCAAGCCCGTGCGGAGGTGGTCGTCAGCGCGGGCCTCGACAATCTACTGGGTGCGGATGCGGCGATCATCGGCCGCGGTGTTGTCGATCGCGCGTTTATCGAACGTGCCGGGCCGAATCTGAAATTGGTCATCCGCCATGGCATTGGCTACAATACGCTCGACGTGCCAACTGCCACGCAGTATGGTGTCCTGGCCGCGAACACGCCCGATGCCCCTACCGAGAGCACCGCCGAGCAGGCGGTTGGCCTGCTGCTGGCAGTCGCCAAGAGGATCGTGAAATCGGACATGGTGTTGCGCGCCAACGCGCCGTGGACGCTCGCCGATCTGCGTGGCACCGAGGTGCGCGATCGGGTGTTGGGCGTGGTGGGCTACGGGCGGATCGGCTGGCGAGTCACGGAAATCTGCGCGTTGGGCCTCAAGATGCCGGTGATTGTCTTTGACCCGTATCTAAGCGCCATAGCGGCCATCCCTGAGGGTGTCTCCTTGGTGAATAGTCTCGATGCACTGTTGCCGCAGGTGGATTTTCTGACCCTGCATACGCCGCTCACGCCGGATACCCACCACTTGATCGGCGAACGAGAGTTGCGGCTGATGAAACGGGGCGCATATCTGATCAACGTGAGCCGTGGTCCTGTGGTCGATGAGAGGGCCTTGATCCGCGCGCTCGAGGATGGCCACCTGGCCGGCGCTGGGCTGGACGTGTTCGATCCCGAGCCGCCAATGCCAGATAATCCATTGCTGCGCATGACCAACGTCGTGGTAACACCGCACGTCGCCAGCAATACCGATAAAGGGCTCTGGCGAATGTCTCAGAGTGTCGTAGACCAGGTTCTGCAAGTATTGGCCGGCGAATGCCCGACATTTCTGATTGATCCGGCGGCCTGGCCGGGCCGGGTCGGAGCGTCGTCAACGATCCGCGAATGACGCGAATAATCTTTAGCCTTCCTGAGCGCATGGTACAATATGCACGGCGCAAGATCTTTATCAGCGAGGTTCTGATGGACCTGGATGTATATTTTGATGTCCTCGCTCCCGACGATATCCGCATTCACGGCACACGGATCGGCATCGAGAGTATTCTCTACGAGTATATTCACCGCGGCCAGTCGCCGGAAGCAATCGCCGAGCGCTTTCATAGTGCTCGTCACAAACAATCGTAGGTCCATGCCGCGCCACCTGAGAGATCATCTTACACTCGGCCGGCATGTCCCCGGCATTCTAGTGATCAGCCCGGCGATGACGATGGGTCAGTTGATCGATGAGTTGGCGCTAATCGCCGGCGCCTCGGAAGCAGGCGAATACGCCGATCTCATGTTGTATCTTCCACTGCCGTAACGGAGACCATCAATGAAAATACTGTTTATCGGCGGAACCGGCCTGATCAGCACCGCCAGCACCCGCCTGGCGATCGAGCAGGGTATGGAGCTGTTCGTGCTCAACCGCGGCAATCATTCAGATCCGCCAGCCGGCGCGACTAACCTGATTGCCGATATCCGCGATTCAGAGGCAACCGCGCGAGTGCTGGCAGGTCACCGATTCGATGCAGTCGTCGACTGGGTCGCATATACGCCCGCGGATATCGAGCGCGACCTCGCGCTGTTCCGCGGTAACACACGCCAGTACATCTTTATTAGCTCCGCGAGCGCCTACCAGAAGCCGGTCGGCCATTATCGGATCGCCGAGGATACGCCGCTAGCGAATCCATTTTGGGACTACTCGCGAAACAAGATTGCCTGCGAAGAGCGCCTGATGCGCGCCTACCGCGAGCAAGGCTTTCCCTTCACGATCGTACGCCCGTCGCTCACCTACGGCGACACTCAGATTCCGCTGGTGGTCAATAGCTGGCAGCTGCCCTACACCGCGGTTGCACGCATGCGGCAGGGCAAGCCGGTGATTGTTCCGGGGGATGGCACATCGTTATGGACGATCACCCACAACAGCGATTTTGCCAAGGGCCTGGTCGGCCTGCTTGGCCACCAGCAGGCGGTCGGCCATGCCTTTCATATTACCTCGGACGAGGTGCTCACGTGGGACCAGATCTATGCGGCGGTCGCCGCCGCGGCCGGGGTCGAGGCCAAGATCGTGCATATCGCATCCGACTTTATCGCGGCGTGCCTGCCGGATATGGCCGGGAGCCTGCTGGGCGACAAGACGGTCAGCGTCGTGTTCGACAACAGCAAGATCAAGCGCTTCGTCCCCGGCTTTTGCGCCACCAGGCCGTTCGCGCGCGGGATCAGGCAGACCATGGCATGGTTCGACGCCGACCCGGCGCGCCAGCGGATCGACGCCATGGCCGACCAGCAGTGGGATCGCCTGATCAGCGCCTACGAGCAAGGGCTGCAAAACGCCGTCGAGACGTTTCAGCGTTAGACGCCGGATGCAGGAATTTGCCGCACTTGCCCGCGCCGGGCACACAACTGTCGACATTGGCCTTGAGCTGCTTGAATCGCACCGGCGCGATATGCAGATGCAGATTGAGGCATTCGAGCGCGAGCTAGAGGTGCTACGCCTGCATGCCGAAGGATACAAGAACAAAGCCATCGCGGCCCAGTTGGTGCTCGCCGAGGGCACCGTGAAGAACTATGTCTCGACTATTCTTGATAAGCTACATGCCGCCAACCGTACCCATGCCACGCAGATCGCACGGAAGCAAGGCCTGATCGAGTAACAGACTTCCAAAGAAGTAAAGCATTTCGATGACAAGGTGACGATGATTGCACCGATTTGCGCGGTTGGCACCAGCAGCTCGGCGTCGAGGTAGACGTTGAAAATGTGCTCGTCACCGCCAGGCCGGCAACCTGGAGCACCCGAATCAGCGCGATCACCGCCTCAGACCAAAGATCGGCATTGCGGCATTCACTATCGGCGCCGCTGAGCTGGCGTTCGCCGGCGCCTCGTCGCGGCGCGGCGCGGCCGGATGCGCGGTGCGAATCGCCAGCATGGCTGGCAGCAGCGTTAGCCCAGCAATCATCAGCGCATAGCGGTACGGCGCCGGCTGATCGCTCCGCATCCCAAGCTGCGCCGCGATGATTGGCGGTAGGAAGCCGCCGACCAGGCTACAGGCGAACGCCGAGAGCGAAGATAGCGCGGTTTGAAAAGAGAAGACCCGATTGTGCTGCTCGGCGCCGACCGCCTCCATCAGATATGGAGCCGTATTCACAAAGTACAGCGCCAGCCCAAGATACAGCACAATATCACTGGCCACCAGCCAGGGCAGCCGCCACGCGAGCGAAAGCGCGTCGGCAAGCGGCAGAAGAATGCTGCCCGCGAGCAACAGTCCCAGGCCCGTGAGCATGATCCGGCGGCTGCCCCAACGCTCGCCAAGCGCTCCAGCGGGCAGGCCAGCGCAAAGATCAGCGCGCCGACCGAATTCATAAACCCAAGCAGTTCCGGCCCGTAGCCCAACCGTAACAGGTACAGGTTGAGCAAGACCGCGTAAACCCCACCGTCGCCGCAAACCCGACTAGCGCGATGGTGACGAAGTACAGCGCGACTGCCGTGCCGAGCAGGCGCAGCCACTGCAGATAACCAATAATCATCAAACTCCGGAGGAAATGCTCAACGGCGAGCCGGGCGTATTATAAGGGTTTCTCGAAGAAAAAACGAGCCAAGCGTAGTGCAGGGCTTACGCACTACGCACTACGATCTCCTACTACCCACGCTCGCTGTTCCGATCTTGTGGATCACTTCTTGCTCATGTATACTAGGCCGGCCGCTTGGTGCGGTCTATGCATGTGCCTTGCTCGTGGCACTATTCTCCAGTCCTAAAGCTCTATCCTTTACCGCAAAACTTGGCTCCGTAGCGTCGCGATATCTTAATCGCTGCCTGATCACAAGGAGAAATGCGTTATGCCCACTGGTCAGCCTGCCGTCAATGGAACCGAGCAGCTTGATTCCAAACAATTACTCAAGGTCTTAATGGCGGTCAAGAAGGGCGATTTCTCGGTGCGCATGCCGATCGAATACACCGGCGTGGCCGGGAAGATCGCCGATACCCTCAACGACATTATCGATCTCAATCAGCGCATGGCCGATGAGTTCGCGCGAATCAGCACGGTTGTGGGCAAAGAGGGCCGAATCACGCAGCGCGCCACGCTCGGCGCGCCCGGCGGCTCGTGGGGCGCCTGCGTCGATTCGGTGAATACGCTGATTACCGATCTGGTTCAGCCGACCACCGAGATGACGCGGGTGATTGGCGCGGTCGCGCGCGGCGACCTTTCCCAGACGATCGCACCGCAGATCGACGGCCGGCCACTCGAAGGCGAGTTCCTGCGCACCGGCACAATTGTCAATACGATGGTCGACCAGCTCAATTCCTTCGCCTCCGAAGTCATTCGCGTCGCCCGCGAAGTCGGCACCGAGGGTAAGCTCGGCGGCCAGGCCGAGGTCAAGGGTGTGGCGGGCGTCTGGAAGGACCTGACCGACAATGTCAACCTGATGGCCAATAACCTGACTGGCCAGGTGCGTAACATCGCCGAGGTCACCACCGCCGTCGCCAATGGCGACCTATCCAAGAAGATTACCGTCGACGTCAAAGGCGAAATTCGCGAGCTGAAGAACACCATCAATACGATGGTCGACCAGCTGAACAGTTTCGCCTCCGAGGTGACACGTGTGGCCCGCGAGGTCGGCACCGAGGGCAAGCTCGGCGGCCAGGCCGAAGTCAAAGGCGTGGCCGGCGTCTGGAAAGACCTGACCGACAATGTCAACCTGATGGCCGGCAACCTCACCGGCCAGGTGCGCAACATCGCCGAAGTCACCACCGCCGTCGCCACGGGCGATCTCTCCAAGAAGATTACCGTCGATGTGAAGGGCGAGATTCTCGATCTCAAAGACACAATCAACATCATGGTCGACCAGCTCAATTCCTTCGCCTCCGAGGTCACACGTGTGGCGCGCGAGGTCGGCACCGAAGGCAAGCTCGGCGGTCAGGCCGAGGTCAAGGGCGTGGCCGGCGTCTGGAAAGACCTGACCGACAATGTCAACCTGATGGCCAATAACCTGACTGGCCAGGTGCGTAACATCGCCGAAGTCACCACCGCCGTCGCCAATGGCAACCTCTCCAAGAAGATTACGGTTGACGTGCGCGGCGAGATCCTTGAGCTGAAGAACACAATCAACATCATGGTCGACCAGCTGAACAGTTTCGCCTCCGAGGTGACACGTGTGGCACGCGAAGTCGGCACCGAGGGTAAGCTCGGCGGTCAGGCCGAGGTCAAGGGTGTGGCGGGTGTCTGGAAGGATCTGACCGACAATGTCAACCTGATGGCCGGCAACCTCACCGGCCAGGTGCGCAACATCGCCGAGGTCTCAACGGCGATCGCCAATGGCGATCTGTCGAAGAAGATTACGGTTGACGTACGCGGCGAGATCCTCGAGCTGAAGAACACAATCAACATCATGGTCGACCAGCTCAACTCGTTCGCTTCCGAGGTGACACGTGTGGCGCGCGAGGTCGGCACCGAAGGCAAGCTCGGCGGCCAAGCGCAAGTCAAAGGCGTAGCCGGCGTCTGGAAAGACCTGACCGACAATGTCAACCTGATGGCCGGCAACCTCACCGGCCAGGTGCGTAACATCGCCGAAGTCACCACCGCCGTCGCCACGGGCGATCTCTCGAAGAAGATAACGGTCGACGTCAAAGGCGAAATCCTCGAGCTGAAGAATACGATCAACATCATGGTCGACCAGCTCAACTCGTTCGCCTCCGAGGTGACACGTGTGGCCCGCGAGGTCGGCACCGAGGGCAAGCTCGGCGGCCAAGCGCAGGTCAAGGGTGTGGCCGGCGTCTGGAAAGACCTGACCGACAATGTCAACCTGATGGCCGGCAACCTGACCGGCCAGGTACGTAACATCGCCGAAGTCACCACTGCGGTCGCGAATGGCGACCTATCGAAAAAGATTACGGTCGACGTGAAGGGCGAAATCCTCGAGCTGAAGAACACGATCAACATCATGGTCGACCAGCTGAACAGTTTCGCCTCCGAGGTGACACGTGTGGCCCGCGAGGTCGGCACCGAAGGCAAGCTCGGCGGCCAGGCGTATGTGCGCGGCGTGGCCGGCGTGTGGAAAGACCTGACCGACAACGTCAACCAAATGGCCAATAACCTGACCGGCCAGGTGCGCAACATCGCCGAGGTGACCAAGGCGGTGGCGAATGGCGACCTATCGAAGAAGATTACGGTCGACGTGAAGGGCGAGATTCTGGAGCTGAAGAACACAATCAACACGATGGTCGACCAGCTCAACTCGTTCGCCTCCGAGGTCACACGTGTGGCCCGCGAGGTCGGCACCGAGGGTAATCTGGGTGGACAGGCCGAGGTCAAGGGTGTGGCGGGCGTCTGGAAGGATCTGACCGACAATGTGAACTTCATGGCCGGCAACCTCACCGCCCAGGTGCGCGGTATCGCCCGCGTGGTCACCGCCGTGGCCAATGGCGACCTGAAGCGCAAGCTGGCGCTGGAAGCCAAGGGCGAGATTGCGACACTGGCCGACACGATCAACGAGATGATCGACACCCTGGCGACCTTTGCCGACCAGGTCACCACCGTGGCGCGCGAGGTTGGCATCGAGGGCAAGCTCGGCGGCCAGGCCAAGGTGCCCGGCGCGGCCGGCACCTGGCGCGACCTGACCGACAACGTCAACCAGCTCGCCGCCAACCTCACCACTCAGATCCGTACGATCGCCGAGATCGCCACTGCCGTGACCAAAGGCGATCTGACCCGCTCGATCGCGGTCGAGGCCCAAGGCGAGGTTGAGGAGCTGAAAGACAACATCAACCAGATGATCGCCAACCTGCGCGACACCACCCAGAAGAATACCGAGCAGGACTGGCTGAAGACCAATCTGGCGCGCTTCACGCGCATGCTCCAGGGCCAGCGCGAGCTCGAGACGGTCTCGAAGCTGATCCTCTCCGAGCTAGCGCCGCTGGCGTTCACGCAGGCGGGCGTTTTTTATGTGATGGATACGGCATCCGAGCAGCCGATGCTGCGCTTGCTGAGCAGCTATGCTTATCGCGAACGGCGCAGCCTGACGAATCAGTTCAAGATCGGCGAGGGGCTGGTTGGGCAGTGTGCGCTGGAAAAAGAGCGCATCCTGCTGACCGATGTGCCGCCCGACTATATCAAGATCAATTCTGGCCTGGGCGAGGCCAAGCCGCTCAATATTGTGGTGCTGCCGGTGGTGTTCGAAGGCCAGGTGAAAGCCGTGATCGAGCTGGCCTCGTTCCACCGCTTCAGCGAGACTCACCTGAACTTCCTCGATCAGCTGACCGAGAGTATCGCGATCGTGCTCAATACCATCGCGGCGAGCATGCGCACCGAGGAGCTGCTGAAGCAATCGCAGTCGCTGGCCGAGGAGCTGCAAGGCCAGCAGCAGGAGCTGACCGAGACCAACAAGCGGCTCGAGCAGCAGGCGCGCTCGCTGCAGGCGTCCGAGGAACTGCTGAAGCAGCAGCGCGAGCAGCTCCAGCAAACCAACGAGGAACTGGAAGAAAAGGCTGAACTGCTTTCACGCCAGAACATGGAAGTCGAGCGCAAAAATGTGCAGATCGAGCTGGCGCGCCGGGCACTGGAAGAAAAGGCCGAGCAGCTGGCGCTGACCTCGAAGTACAAGTCGGAGTTCCTGGCCAATATGTCGCACGAGCTGCGCACGCCGCTCAACAGCCTGCTGATCCTGTCGCGGCTGCTATCGGAAAACCCCGACGGCAACCTCTCGCCCAAGCAAGTCGAGTTCGCGACGACGATCCACTCGGCCGGCTCCGATCTGCTGACGCTAATCAACGACATCCTCGACCTGGCCAAGATCGAGTCGGGCACGATGACGGTCGAGGCCGACGATGTGCTCTTCGCCGATCTGCGCACAAGCATGGACCAGATCTTTGCGGAGATTGCACGCAACAAGGGCATCCAGTTCACGGTCGACCTTGACCCCGAGCTGCCCAAGGCGATCTCGACCGACTCGAAGCGATTGCAGCAGGTGCTGAAGAACCTGCTTTCGAACGCGTTCAAGTTCACCGAGCACGGCAGCGTGAACTTACGGATCGCGCCGGCGGCCGAGGGCTGGAGCACCGAGCACGCCGGGCTGATGCGGGCCGATTGCGTGGTTGCCTTCTCGGTGAGCGACACCGGCATCGGCATTCCGCTCAAGAAGCAGCTGATCATCTTCGAGGCGTTCCAGCAAGCCGACGGCACCACCAGCCGCAAGTACGGTGGCACAGGGCTCGGGCTAACGATCAGCCGCGAGCTCGCGCGCTTGCTGGGCGGCGAGATCCGGCTGGCCAGCACGCCCGGCGGCGGCAGCACCTTCACGCTCTACCTGCCGCAGCAGTACCAGCCACACAGCGAAGAGCCGGACGGCAGCGGCGCAGAGCTGGCGACCGAAGCGCCATACGGCCGTAGCGGTGGGCCAAAAGGCGGCGCGCGCGGCTGGCGCGTAGCCGATGGCGGGACCGAGCTAGAGCTGATCGCCGAACGCGAGGTCCAGGACGATCGCGACACAATTCAGCCAGGCGATCGGGTGTTTCTGATCATCGAGGACGACCCCAATTTCGCGCGGATTCTGCTCGACATGGCGCGCGAGAAGGGTTTCAAGGGTATCGTCGCGCTGCGCGGCGACAGCGGCTTGGCGCTGGCGCGAAGCTTTAAGCCCGACGCGATCACCCTGGATATCGACCTGCCGGTGGTCGCCGGCTGGGCGATCTTCGACCGGCTGAAGCACGACCCGCAGACGCGCCATATTCCAATTCATATCATCTCGGTGGCCGACGAGCGCCAGCGCGGCCTGCACATGGGCGCGATCGCCTACATCCAGAAGCCAGCTACCGCCGACGCGCTGCGAGACGTTTTCGCGAACACCCGCGGCTTCGTCGAGCGCGCGGTCAGGAACCTGCTGGTGGTCGAGGACGACGACACGCAGCTGCAAAGCATCGTCGAACTGATTGGCAACGGCGACGTCGCAACAACTGCGGTGGGCAGCGGCGTAGGCGCGCTGGCCGCGCTCCAGAACGCACGCTTTGATTGCATGGTGCTCGACCTGGGGCTGCCGGACATGTCCGGCATCGAGCTGATCGAGCGGATCAAGCGCGAGGTCAATCTGGTGGATCTGCCAATCATTGTGTACACCGGCAAAGAGTTGACCAAAAAAGAGGAGACCGCGCTGAAGCGGCTCGCGGACACGATTATCGTCAAAGATGCCACATCGCTCGATCGGCTGCTCGACGAGACTGCGTTGTTCCTGCACCGCGTCGAGGCCGACTTACCACCGGCGAAACGCCAGATCCTCGCGCAGCTTCGCAAGACCGACCCAGTACTGGCCGGCAAGCGCGTGCTGATCGTCGACGACGATGTGCGGAATATATTCGCGCTCACAAGCGTGCTGGAGCGCTACCAGATGCACGTTCTCTACGCCGAGAACGGCAAAGACGGCATCGAGGTGCTGCAGAACAACCAGGACATCAACATCATTCTGATGGATGTGATGATGCCGGAGATGGACGGCTACCAGACCATGCGGGCGATCCGCAAGACGCGCAAGTTCAAAGGCCTGCCGATGATCGCACTGACCGCCAAAGCCATGAAGGGCGACCGCGAGAAGTGTATCGAGGCGGGCGCGACCGACTATATCACCAAGCCGGTCGATACCGAGCAACTGCTGTCGCTGCTGCGGGTGTGGCTGTATAAGTAAGTCGGCAGTCAGCAGTAGGCAGTAGCCAATGTGATCATTGGATGACGATGCAGATCGTCGACAACTGCATACTGCATACTGCCAACTGGGGGAAGCGATGCCGACCGAACGACCTGTCAACATCTTGCTGGTCGACGACCGTGCGGAAAATCTGCTGGCGCTTGAGGCTATTCTAGAGCCACTGGGCCAAAATCTGGTGAAGGCCATGTCTGGCGGAGAAGCGCTGAAACAGCTGCTGCGCCAGGATTTCGCGGTGATTCTGCTCGACGTACAAATGCCAGGGATGGATGGGTTCGAAACGGCCCAGCTGATCCGTGGTCGCGAGCGCTCGCGGCATACGCCGATTATCTTTCTAACGGCGATCAACACCGGCGATACGCATGTGTCGCGTGGCTATGAGCTTGGCGCGGTCGATTACCTGCTCAAGCCGATTGTTCCCGATATTTTGCTCTCAAAAGTCGCGGTGTTCGTCGATCTGTGCCGTAAAAACGTACAGGTCGAGCGCCAAGCCGCCGAACTCGCAGCCACGATCAAGGCGCTGGAATATCAGATCGATGAGCGCATGCGCACCGAAGCAGAGCTACGCAACGCGCGCAAGAAGCTGGAGCAGCGCGTGCGCGAGCGGACCGCTGGCCTGGCCCGAGCCAATCAAAGCCTGCGTGCCGAGATTGCCGAGCGCGAGCGCGCCGAACAGGCGCTGCGCTTCCTCGCCGAGGCCAGCAGCCTACTGGCCGAGTCGCTGGAATACGAGGATCGGCTAGCTAAAATCGCGCGGCTGGCGATTCCCGTGCTCGGCGATTGGTGCGCGATCGACGTTATGGAAGAAAGCGGGACAGTCAAGCGCGTAGCGATTGCCGCGCGCGATTCCAGCAAGGAAGAGCTTGAACGTACCCTGCAGGAGCGCTATCCGTTCGGCGCCACAACGCCGTATCGCACAGCCAATGTGCTGCGCACCCGCGAACCAGAAGTGTATGCAGAAATCCCCGACGAGTTGCTGATCGCGTCCGCTCACGACGCCGAGCATCTGGCCATGCTGCGGGCCGTCGGGCTGAAGTCGTTTATGAGCGTGCCGCTGGCGGCGCGCGACAAGCTGCTCGGCGTGATTACGTTCGCGACGTACCGGGCACGCCGCGCTTACGAGCAATCCGATCTGCGGCTGGCCGAGCTTCTGGCGCGGCGAGTCGCGGTGGCGATTGATAACGCCCGGCTATATCGCGCGGCGCAAGACTCGATTCGGATTCGCGACATCTTCCTGTCGGTCGCCGCGCACGAGCTGCGCACGCCGCTCACCGCGCTGCTTGGCTATACCCAGCTGGTCGAACGGCGCACATTGCGCGAGAGCAGCATTCCCGAGCGCGATCTGCAAGCGCTACAGGTCGTCAGTGCGCAGGCAGCACGGCTGAACAAGATGGTGAACTCCTTACTCGATATCTCGCGGCTCCAGCTCGGGCAGCTAAGTATTGAGGCGGCACCACTGGATTTGGGGGCGCTAGCCGCCCGCCTGGTCGAAGAGGCGCGGCCGCTGCTCACGCAGCACACGATCGTGTATAGCAAACCCGACGAGCCGGCGCTGATCAACGGCGACGAACTGCGGCTCGAACAAGCCATCCAGAATTTGATCCAGAATGCGATCAAGTATAGCCCGGCCGGCGGCACGATTACGGTGAGAGTCGAGCGTGAGGGCGTCAATGCATTCATTGCGGTGACGGATCCGGGCATCGGCATCCCGCCCGAAGCGCTGCCACAGTTGTTCCATCGCTTCTACCGCGCCCCGAACGTGGACCCGCAGCATATCAGCGGCCTGGGAGTGGGGCTATACGTTGTCAAAGAGATTGTCGAGTTGCACGGCGGCACAGTCGAGGTTCACAGCGAGGTAGGCAGCGGCAGCACCTTTACGCTGCGCATGCCGCTGCTCGAGGGCGCAGAGGCGATGACGTCCTGTAGCAATGGGCAATCAGATTGAGCCACAGAGGCCATAGAGTTTTCATTCCTCACTCAATACAGCCCAAGGTCCTCCAGTTCCTTCAGTTCCCAGGCGAAGGAACTAAAGGAACTGAAGGAACTCGAACTTGTCACGCATCCCACGTAATGCGCAGCTCGACACCATAATGATCCGAGAGATAGCCACGGCGCCCGCCGGCTAACGGCACTGGTTGGTCGAAGCAAAGATCGCTGTAGATCGACAGGCCCGGCAGTTCGGGCAGCCGCACGAGCGCGAAGTCGATCGGTTTTGCGAAGCGTGAGGGCAGCCTAAGCGGTGGGCGATGAGTCGGCCGAGCATCGCCGGCCAGCGGATCGATCATGCCGCTTTCGCGCAGAAAATCGTTGTACAGCCAGCTCCCGCGCGGGATATTGAAATCGCCGGCGGCGACCACTAATGCCTCGGGCGGCTGCGCTCGCACGATCTCGGCGAGCTGCTGAAGCTGGCCGTGCTCGATGCGAGCATAGTGATTGTCGGTGTTCCAATTGACACTGTAGTTGGCGCTCAGATGCGTGTTAAGCACCACGATCGGCAGGTCGGCCAGCGACAAGCGCGTCAGCAGCACACCTTTGTGCAGCGCCCAATCCATCAGCGCCGGCGGGCGCACAATCTCGCGCGAGCGATACAGCCTGAACTCATACCCCTCAATCGCCAGCGTTGCCAGCGTCAGCAGGCCCCCTTTTGGCGCATAGACGAATGGCTCATAGCAGGTGAACGGATACTGCGTACATGCCTGGATCAGCAGCTTGCGATAGGCATGTGCCTGGGCCTCTTGTAGGCAGACGACGCTGTCCGCGCGCCGATTCAGCTCCTGCGCCAGCGCCAGCAGCCGCCGGCGTACATTGGGCGCCGGCGCGCCGAAGCAGTTGAACGTTACGAGTGAAAATTCTGCCATGCACTATGGCCGCGGTTTGCGCCAGGGCAAACGCCATGGCATCGTTGTTGCTTCCTTTAGGAATATAGTATACACGCATATCTTATTGACAGGACTTGCGTAATGCACGCGAACATTGGACTACCACGGATTAATAATCTCTCGTATCGAACGTTTTTCGTTCTGCGAACGAAAAACGTTCGATACGAAGAAGAAAAATCCGTGTTTTGCCACCGACCGCATAAGTCCTTTCATTGACACGAATGACGCGGTCCCGCCCGCGGTCGATGCCTTTAAGAAGAGTTATGCGACAATCCGACCTGGCGCGCTATGGGCTTTGGTGTGGGATTGTGGTGACAGCAGAAGGCAACCGGCGCGAATATCACATGGCGACAACCTGGCTGCCGCACCTGGCGACCAATACACTCAGCTTGCTGCTGCCGGATATCTATCGGCTCATGATCCGCCGCAAGCGCGGTAGTTCGACACGCGCGCCAGACCGGCCCCAATCGCTGCCGCGCGAGGTTCGAGATCTGATCGGCGCTACACTTACGACCATGCTCTGCGATCGCCCCGGCTATGTGCTGTATGTCACGCCACTAGCGTTCGGCTATCTGCTTTCCGGCCCCTGGCTGAATATTTACAAAGGCGCGCTGGCCAAGAAGCGGCTGTTCGGCTTTGGGCTCGACGCGCTGCCGCACGCCACGACAGCGTTCGCCCTGACCGCGCTGGTGCGCGATACCGCGCGTACTATCGGCGAGCTATCGGCGTCGACGCGCTTCCTTGGTGCCTACGGCAGCCAAATCGAGCGGCATCAAACGGGGCTATCGGCAATTGCGCTTGCGCTCGCCACGCTCGCCTGGGAGCTGGGCGAGCACCGGATCTACCAATACGAGCTGGCCAAGCGCGGCAGCCTCGAACGTATCAACATGCAGTGGAGTGTCGCCGACGCGGCGTACGACTGCGCGGCCAACGTGATCGGCTGGCTGCTGGCGACCGCATGGCGCGCTGCGCACGCATCACCGCCATGATCCTCACGCTTCGCTGCATTCCAGTGGCCTTCATGAATGTATTATTAGTGTAATGTATGGTTAAACCTTGTCCGATCACCGATCGCCGCTAAAGGTATTCCAAATAGCGCTCACGCATCAGCTCAAGCACTGCGTCGCCGGGCATGTCCCAGATCGCCTGATTGAAGATCTCGACCTCAATCGAACCGCGGTAGGCTGCGCCGTCTACGGCGGCGCAGATCGGGCGGAAATCAATCACGCCGTCACCGATCATCCCGCGCCCCAGCAGCATGTGCGGCGTCGGCACCAGCCAGTCGCCAATATGGAATCCAAAGATACGCCCGCTGGCGCGCCGAATCTGCGCGAACAGATACGGGTCCCACCAAACATGGTAGGTGTCGATCACGACGCCAACGTGCGGCGCAGCGAGCTGGTCGGCCAGGTCGAGCGCCTCGGCTAGTGTGGTAATCACCGAGCGCTCGCCGGCATACATTGGATGCAGCGGCTCGATCCCCAGCTTCACGCTACGCTCGGCGGCATAGGAGGCCAGCTGCTCGATCGCGTCCGCCACCATCGCGCGCGCCGCCTGAATGTCTTTATCCGGCGCCGGGCCGCACACCAGCACCAGCACGTCGGCCGCCAGCGCCGCCGCGTCGTCGATCGCGCGCCGGTTGTCGTCGATCCGCGTCTGGCGCTCGGCCGCCGTGGCGGCCGGAAACATGCCGCCGCGGCACAGGCTCGAGACATGTAACCCAGCGTCGCGCACCAGCCGCGCCGCCGCGCCAACACCGCAATCGACCAGCTTATCGCGCCAGATCCCGATCGCCGGAATGCCCGCCCGAGCGCAGCCCTCGGCGGCCTCGCGCAGGCTCCAGCGTTGCGTGGTCACCTGGTTCAGGCTTAGCCGCGCCAGATCTGCCTGTGGTGGCACAATCGTCCTCCTGGTTAAGAACAAAGAATAGAGAACAAAGAACAAAATCGAGGAGCATTTGTTCTCTGTTCTTTGTTCTTAGTTCTTACTCGATCCCCGCCAGCGCGAGCACTGGGCGGAAGCGCGCAGCGGCCAGCTCGGGGTCGCGCAGCACGCCAGCGCGATCCGCCAGCACAAACAGCTCGGCGAGATGCACGATCGAGCGCGCGCTTTCTTGGCCGCCAACCATGCGAAAGTGATTCTGATGCCCATTCAAATAGGCCAGGAACACCACGCCGGTCTTATAGTAGAACGTTGGCGGCTGAAAGATATGCCGCGAGAGTGGCACAGTTGGCGCCAGCAGTGCGTCGTAGCGGGCCAGATCGCCTGCGTCGAGGGCCTGAAACGCGTCTGCGGCCACCGGCGCGATCGGATCGAAGATGCCCAGCAGCGCATGGCTGTAGCCCTGGTCGTCGCCGCGAATCAGCTCAGCGAAGTTGAAGTCGTCGCCGGTGTACATCTTGATGTGCGGCGGCAGGCGGCGGCGCATGGCAATCTCGTGCCCGGCGTCGAGCAGCGAGATCTTGATGCCGTCGATCATATCGGCATGATCGGCAATGATTCGCAGGCAGGTCTCCATTGCGGCGTCGATATCCCGCGCGCCCCAGTAGCCGGCCAGCGCCGGGTCGAACATATCGCCCAGCCAGTGCAGGATCACCGGCTGCGACACTTGCGACAGGATTCGCTCATAGACGCGCGCATAGTCGTCTGGCCCGCGTGCGGCGGCCGCCAGAGCGCGGCTGGCCATCAGAATCACACGGCCGCCCAGGCCCTCGACGAAGCCAACCTGCTCGGCATAGGCTTCTTCGACATCCGCCAGCCCCAGGCCAGCGCGCGGCACCAACTGATCGGTGCCGGCGCCACAGGCGACCACACCACCACACGCGTGTGCCTCGGCCAGCGAGCGACGAATCAGCTCCTGCGCAGTCTGCCAGTCGAGACCCATTCCACGCTGGGCCGTGTCCATTGCCTCTGCCACCACGAAGCCGAGCGACCACAAGTAGCGTCGGTAGGCGAGCGTCGCCTCCCAATCCAGCGGCGCCTGCGACAGCGGCGTTGTGTCGGCCAGCGGGTCGGGCACTACATGGGCCGCGGCATAGGCCACCCGGCTATGAAATGGGCCGGTCGGCGCGGCATAGCTCGGCGGCGGGCCGGGGGTGTACGGCACGAGCGTGCGGTCGGCGCGCGGCAGAGTAAGTGTAGCCGTCATAGATTTCCTCAATGACCAGTCGGCAGGATGCAGTCGCCAGTCACCAGTGCGGCGAATCGCAATGTCAATCAGTGACAAACTGCATCCTGCCGACTGCATACTGCTTACAGTTTCAGCTCGGGCACATCCAGCCAGCGCCGCTCGCGCCATGAGCGTAGGCCCAACTCGGCCAGCTGCACACCGCGCGCGCCTGCCAGCAGATCCCACGCGAATGGCGCATCCTCGGCCACATGGCGCAGGAACTGCTCCCACTGCACTTTGAAGCCATTGTCGAACACGGCGTTGTCCGGCACATCCTGCCAGCCGTCGCGGAACGGGATGCGGTTGGGCATGTCGGGGTTCCAGACCGGCCTGGGCGTGGTGGCGCGATGCTGCGCCCGGCACTCGCGCAGCCCGGCCACCGCGCTGCCGTGCGTGCCATCGACCTGCAGACTGAACAGTTCGTCGCGATAGACCCGCACGCACCACGACGAGTTGATCTGCGCAATGATCCCGCCATCGAGCTCGAACGTCGCGTAGGCTGCATCGTCGGCGGTCGCGGCGTAAGGCCGGCCCTGCTCATCCACCCGCTCGGGGATGTGTGTCGCACCCAGGCACGAGACAGCCCGCACTGGCCCGAACAAATTGTCGAGCACATAGCGCCAGTGGCAGAGCATGTCCATGATGATGCCGCCGCCGTCTTCGGCGCGGTAGTTCCACGACGGCCGCTGGGCCGGCTGCCAGTCGCCCTCGAATACCCAATAGCCGAACTCGCCGCGCACCGAGAGGATGCGCCCAAAGAACCCGCCGTCGATCAAACGCTTGAGCTTGAGCAGACCCGGCAGAAACAGCTTATCCTGCACCACGCCATGCTTCACACCCGCAGCATGCGCCAGCCGCGCCAGCTCGAGCGCCGTCGTCAGATCCTCGGCGATCGGCTTCTCGCAGTAGATATGCTTGCCGGCGGCGATCGCCTGGCGAACGCTCGCGGCGCGCATGGTGGTGGTCTGGGAGTCGAAATAGATTGTATCGCCCGCGTTCGACAGACACCGCGCCAGGTTGGTGCTCCAGCGCTCGATTCCGTGAGCTTGTGCCAGGGCACGCAGGCGGCTCTCGTTGCGCCCGAGCAGCACCGGGTCGGGGTAGAGTGTGTCGCCATTGGCGAGCGCGACGCCGCCCTGGTTGCGGATAGCGACAATCGAGCGGACCAGATGCTGGTTGGTGCCCATCCGCCCGGTCACGCCATTCATGATAATACCAATCGTCTGCTGGGCCATCGATGTGCTCCTCTACAACTACGCTAATCGTTTTTCTAACCGCTCCACTATGTCGGCGCGGGCACGAACCGCGATCGGCGCGGCAAGCTGGCGCCGGATAGCCGCTTCATCCAAATCGTTAGCGTAATAGTCGCGAAACATCTCGATCGCCAAGATCGTCTCCCCAACATAACGCTCGAGCCTGACAGGATCGCCTACCTGGACAACACCCTCGTGAATCACACGACAATATAATCCGGGGCGCTCCGCATAGCGAAAGCGTTTGACAAACGCCGGGTCGCCCATCCGCGCCGCAAGTGTCGCGCAGGGAATCCGCGGCGCCGTCACTTCCAGGATCACCGAGCCCACATGTAGGCGATCGCCGATGCTCAGCTGCGCGCTTTCCAGTTCGCTGATCGTCAGGTTTTCGCCAAAGGTGCCGGAGGCCAGGTCGCGTTCCAATTCGGCCGACCACCAGGCATAATCGGCAGTGCCATACACATAGACGGCTTGATCGACGCCGCCGTGATTGGCGCTGTCGCAGATCACATCGCCGGCGAGCCCGAGGGCGGTGATCTCAACGGGAAGATCAACCGGCGATTTATAGATGCCGGTCGTGCCGGATGCCTTCGCATTGCGAATGACCCGCGCATGGCCAATATTGATGCTGATGAGCTGCATGACGACTCGATTCTTGTATACTCGCTGATACGCCGCGATCTTCAAAGTTCTGAGAGAGTTGGATGTTCCATTCTACGTGTCTCTTTCACCACCTACCGGCACTGTCTGCAGGCTGTGCAGCGACCGCATGATCCCAAAATGATAATTGTCGTGGATGAAAGCCAATCGAATGGCTGTGCGAGCTGGGGCGCCAGTGTAGCTGCTCATGTGTAAGCGTGTCCGCGAACGCGAAGATTTTATCGTGGGTCTCGCAATAAGCGCGAAGGACCGCCTGTGCAGGTGATGTTGCTATGGCCGTTCCTCCTTCTGTTCGCGTTCTCGGCCCTCGGCTACGGCGCGTGGATCTGTCCGAAACGGGGACCAGCATGCCGCCCAGTATAGCAGTTTCTCAGAGAGGGAACAACTATAGCGGTCCTAGATTCCACCTCGGAATTCGGTGATTCAGATCACGGGTGGAAGCGGCAGGTCGCTGATTTGGGAGCTACCTGCCGATAATCCAAGCGTTGCCAGCACCTCGTCACACGTCTCGGTGGGTGAATTGCCATGAGTGTAGATCGTGTATTTGGCGAGAGCATAATAGGTATCGTCACGAATGAGGCGATCATTGATATCGAGTTCGTGATCTGGCGCACCGCGCCGTTGACGGAGATAACGGATGGACTTATCGAGCCCTGGCAGGGGAGGAGTAAGACGACTCGCGAATAGGGGCGAAGTGCCTGTAGAATCCGTGTTTGTTTGGCGCGATCGGGCGCGATGGGATGGCCACCGCCCAGGTCGAGCACCCCTGCAGGATAATCAGCCAGGAAGCCCAGCACTGCGGCATCAAAAAACTGGCGGCGGTAGGCGTAGCGCGCAAACGGTATCGGGCTCTGGCGCAGAGCCTCCGCTTGGGCTTGATCATAACCAGCCGCAAAACAGCACAGGCATTGATCGGCTGCCGTCCAACTGTTCCATTAGATGAGCAATCCGAGTATAATGACCATCGCGCCCAGGCACTGTTGGAGAGGCCATGACCGAAGAACCGATTCGCTTCGCTATCGCCGGCGCCGGGATGGTGGCCCGCTACCACGCCACGGCGATCGGGAGAACACCTGGGGCGCAGCTTGTCGCGATCTGCCGCTCGCACGGCGGCGACGCGGCCGAGGCCGAGGCGCGCTTTGGCGTGCCTTGCATGCCAAGCTATGCCGCGCTGCTGGCGCGCGACGACGTCGATGCCGTGTGCATCTGCACGCCAAGCGGGCTGCATGCCGAGCAGACGATCCTGGCCGCCCAGGCCGGCAAGCATGTGCTGGTCGAAAAGCCGCTCGCGCTGACGCTGCGCGACGCCGACGCGATGATTGCTACCTGCCACTCGGGCGGCGTGCGCCTGGGCGTCGCATTACAGCGGCGCGCCGATCCGGCGTTTCAGGCGCTGCGCGCGGCGGTCGCCGACGGCGCAATTGGGCGGCCTACGCTTGGTACCGTGACCATGCCTTACCTGCGCGACCAGCGCTACTACGACAGCGCGGCATGGCGCGGTACCTGGGCATCCGACGGCGGCGGCGCGCTGATGAACCAGGGTATCCACCTGGTCGATCTGCTGCTATGGCTGATCGGCGACGAAGTGGCCGAGGTGTGGGCCAGTACCGCGACACTGGCGCATCAGATCGAGGTCGAAGACTGTGTGACAGCAACGCTGCGCTTTGCCAGCGGCGCGCTTGGCAGCATCGCGGCCACCACCGCGGCCGCGCCGGGCTTTCCGCACCGGGTCGAGATCTACGGCGACGCGGGCGGCGTACAGATCGAAGGCGAACAGATCGTCCGCTGGGAAGGCAGCAATCCCGAACGCTTACGCCAGTATCTAGCCCAGCCTGGCGCGCCGGCCGCGGCCGGCGCCGGCGCCAACCCAACCGGGATCGGCGCCGCGGGACACACGCGCCTGCTCGCCGATTTTGTTGCCGCCCTTCGCACCGGGCAGGCGCCGCTGGTCAGCGGCGCAGAGGCCCGCCGCTCGCTGGCGCTGGTGCTGGCGATTTACGCGGCGGCAGGGAGAAGAGTAGGATGAAACTTGCATTTAGCACACTTGGATGCCCCGACTGGACGCTCGAGCAATGTGTGGCGGCCGCGCGCGACTATGGCTACGACGGCATTGAGCTTCGGCTGCTCGACGGCGCGGTGATCGAGCCGGGGATCGACGCAGGCACTCGCAGGCGGGTCGGTAGTGTCTTGGACGCTGCCGGCTTGCCACTAGTCTGCCTCGACACGTCGGTGAAGATCGCCCAGCCCGACCCAAGCGCGCGTGCCGCCCAGATTCGCGACGGCCTTGCGATGCTTGATCTCGCAGCGGAATGGCAAGCGCCGCTCGTGCGCGTCTTCGCCGGCCCGCCGCCGGACAGTAGCGAACAGGAGGCGATCGCCAGCGCAACGGCGTGCCTGCTGCCGCTGGCCGAGCGTGCGCACGACCTGGGCATTGCAGTCGTGTTGGAGACGCACGACGCGTTTTGCAGCAGCGCCGCCGTGATGCAAACACTCGCCGGCGTACCGGCGGCTGGCGCTGGCGTGCTGTGGGATCTGCTGCATCCATACCGCATCGGCGAGGATCCGGCCGATACGCTGTCGCGCATCGGCTCACGGCTGCAGCACGTCCATATCAAGGATGGCCGCGCACCGGCCGGCGGCGGCACGAACTGGGATTTCACGCTCCTCGGCGAGGGCACAGTGCCGACGCGCGCGATTTTGGCCATGCTGCGCCAGGCCGGCTACGACGGCTGGCTCTCGGTCGAGTGGGAGAAAAAGTTGCATCCCGAGCTCGCTGCCCCCGAGGTCGCGCTGCCGCAGCATGCGGCGCTGCTACGCGAATACCTGGCCGAACTAGGGTAATTGCAAAGTGCAGATTATCGAGCATAATGTGTAATACGTAATCTGCAATCTACAATCTGCAATCTCCAATCGGTTAGGGCGTCCACAGCGTTCCATCCGGCCAACGGCTCTGCGTCCACTCGATCGGCACGACGGTGATCGGGTACTTCGCAGCCTTGTCCTCGTCGATATCCACGCCCCAGCCCGGTTTGTCGTTGGCCCATACATAGCCATTGCGCAGCTCCGGTGTGCCGGGGAACACCTCGTACAGCGCCTCGCTAAAGTTGATCACTTCCTGAATGCCAAAGTTGTGGCATGCCAGGTCGAGGTGCAGATTCGCCGCGTGACCAATTGGCGAGACATCGCCGGGGCCGTGCCAGGCCGTGCGCACGCCAAACGCCTCGCACAGCGCGGCCAGCTTGCGCGCCGGTGTCAGGCCGCCCAGCTGCGAGATATGCGCGCGGATGAAATCGATCAGCTGCTCGGCGATCAGCGGCCGCCACTCCAGCGGATTATTGTGTAACTCGCCCATCGCGATCGGCGTGGCGCTTTGATCGCGCAGCCGGCGGAACCATTCGATTTGATCCGGCGCCAGCGGATCTTCCAGGAAGAATAGGCGGTATGGCTCCAGCGCTTTGGCCATCCGAATGGCGTCGATCGGCGCGAGCCGCTCGTGGATGTCGTGCAGCAAGAACAGATCAAATCCAATCTTCGAGCGCACATACTCGAACAGCGGTGGGATCGAGCGCGCATAGGCATCCGCGTCGTAGTAGGCTCCGGGAAAGGCGCTACCCTGCCGGTCTAGCGTTTTCATGCGATGCGTGGCTTGCGGCGCGTCTTTGCTCGGCACGGCCGTAGCGGCGGTGATATCCTTGACCCGTCCGCCGTAGCCGCCCATCTGGCAGCGCACGGCCAGGTAGCCCTGATCCTGATACTTCAGCACATTGTCCAGCACTTCCTGCGGGTCGCGCCCATCGGCGTGGCGATACACCATCGCCGCCTCGCGACACTTGCCGCCCAGCAGGTCGTACACTGGCATGTTGGCGATCTTGCCCTTGATATCCCACAGCGCCATGTCCACACCGCTGATTGCGTTGTTCAGCACACCGCTGTTGCGCCAGTAGGAGTTGATATACATCATGTGCCAGAGGTCTTCGATGTTGCGCGGGTCGCGGCCTTCTACCAGCGGTGCCAGATAGTCGTCGATCGCCTTGGCCACCACCGTGGCGCGCTGAGTAAATGTGGCGCAGCCCAGGCCATACAGCCCTGGCTGATCGGTCTCGACCTTCACCACGATCAGCGCGATGCCGTCGGGCGCGGTCAGGATGGAGCGAACTTTAGTAATCCTCACGTTGTTATACTCCTCTTTCGCAGTCAGCAGTCGCCAGTCTGCAGCCGGCAGTTCGTAGCGAAAACGATGAAAGCGCTGAGATACTGCATCCTGCATCCTGCCGACTGCTTACGACCAGAGCCGATCGTGGCTCGGGATGCCCTCCCACTGCGGCGTCGGCTCGAAGAAGCCAGGGTCGTACTCGACCAGATGCGCTTTGATCGCGTCCTCGTTGACCTCGAAGCCCAGGCCGGGCGCCTCGGGAACGGTGATGTAGCCGCCCTGGATGATCGGCTTCGGCACACCGTCGATGAAGTCGTTCCAGAACGGCACCTCGGTAAAGTGATGCTCCAGCGCGATGAAGTTCTCGGTCGCCGCAGCGCAATGGACGCTCGCCATCGTACTGATCGGCGTGCCGGCCATATGCAGCGCCATGCTGATCCCATGATCCTGGGCCATGTCGCCGATCTTCTTGGTCTCCACAATGCCGCCGCTGGTCGCCAGGTCGGGGTGGATGACGTTGACCGCGCGCGCCTCGATCAGTGGCCGGAAGCCTTCTTTCAAATAAATGTCTTCGCCGGTGCATACCGGCGTGTTGAGCGCCCGCTCGAGCTGCACCCATTTGTCGGTAAACTGCCATGGCACCAGATCTTCCAGCCATGCCAGGTTGTACGGCTCGAGCGCCAGGCCCAACCGAATGCAGTCGTCGATCCCGATATGGCCGAAGTGGTCCGCGGCGATCGGCACCTCATCGCCGACCACTTCGCGCACCTCGGCTACGTACTGGCAGATCGAGTCGATCCCCTTGGGCGTGAGCCGCACATGGGTAAACGGGTGCATCAGCGTGTGCAGGTTCAGCATCCGATCGAGCTTGTCTTCGGGGTCGCCCGGCAGCATGCCTTGCGGCCACGAGAGCATACCCGGCTGGCCAATCAGCGGCTGGACGCCTACGTCCATCTTGAGCATAGTGAAGCCGCGGTCGAGTCGTTCCTGCAGCTTCTTGCCCATCGCCGTGCCGGTCAGCTCGTTCGGCGTGTCGCAGTACATACGAATGCGATCGCGAAACTTGCCGCCGGCCAGCACATAGGCCGGCACGCCATAGGCCTTGCCCGCCAGGTCCATCAGCGCCATCTCAACGCCGCAGACGCCGCCGCCCTGCCGGCCGTGGTTGCCAAACTGCTTGATCTTGCGGAACAGCTTGTCGACATTGCAAGGATTCTCGCCCATAAGCCGGCTCTTGAGCATCAGCGCATACATCTTGCTGGCGAAATCGCGCACTTCGCCGTAGCCGCTGATGCCTTGGTTGGTATCGATTCGCACAATCGTGAAGAACCAGTTGTTCCAGCCGACCGTCGCCGTGCGCAGGTCGGTGATCCTCAGCTCGCTGGGCCGCGAGGTAGTGCGTACATGATCTTCAGGCCTTAGAATGTTTTGATCGTTACTCATAAAGTGTCTCCGTGTGACAAGATGACAAGGTGAAAGTTTCATGGCAATGTCACCTTGTCACTCCTTCACCCCATCACCTTGTCAACGCTTGTTCGCCTGCTTCCACGCCTGGAAATCCGCTTCGATATCCTCGCGCCAGGTTGGCACGTCGATCTCGCCGCTGGTGTACTTGCCCTCGTCGAGGCGCATTTTGCCGAATTCGTCGCGCACGCGAATCGCCTCGCTGCGCTCGACGACTTCTTGCGCCAGGTGCGGCGGAATCGCGATCACGCCAGTGGGGGTACCCAGAATCACATCGCCCGGCAGCACTGTCGCGCCGCCAATGCGAATCGGAATGTTCAGGCCGGCCAGCGTCACATCGGCGATCGCGGTCGGGTCGACGCCGCGCACGTAGAAGTTCACATCAGTCAGTTGCACCAGGCCCTGGTAGTCGCGAATGCCGCCGTCGATCACCGCGCCGGTGCGCGTGCGCGTGCGCACCGCCGTACCCAGGTTGTCGCCCACTACCGTGCCATCCTTGACCTTGCCGAAAATATCCACCACCATCACGTCACCGATCTGCAGCGTCTCGATAATCCATGAGTTCTGCCCGCCAACCTTGCCGCGCCCCTCGCGCAAGCCGGCCTGCTGGACCGCGTCATGATAATCGGGGCGATGCGGCAGAAACTGCGCTGTCACCGCGCGCCCGACCGTGATCTTGCCCGGATGCGTCTCCAGCCAGTTACCCTCGAACTGGCGGTGGTAGCCGTGGTGGCGCAGCACCGACCAGGCCTCCTCGGTTGTGACCAGCTGCATACGCTCTAGCAGGTCGTCGGGCACTCTCGGCCGGCCGTCGTCGAAGCGCTCGAACGGATTGAGGCTGGTCAGCTCGATCAGGTCCTCGCGCGAGGGTTGAATATGCATCGTTCTAGCTCCATCTAAATCAGTCGGCAGTAACCAGTCGGCAGGAGGCAGTAGCCAACAATGGATGAACTGCATCCTGCAGACTGCAGACTGCCTACTATTCGTCGTGTTTCCAGCCAAGCAGCCGCTCGGCTTTGCTGCAGTTGAAGAAGCCCTGATTGGCGCTCAGGTCGCCGCGCAGCGGCACATCGGGGAAAAACTGCTGCTTGAGTTCCAGCGAGGGCGTATCCATGACCGTATGAGGCGCGACGATATAAAAGGCTTCGTGGCCGTTGAAATCGGCCGTGAGCGCCAGCAGGCATGCCCGCGCGGCTGAGTCGAAGCGGGTGTAGGCCCATAGGTGTTTTGTCGGCACCAGGCCGATCTGATTATAATAGTCGGCGGCGGTGGCACGTTCCGGCACCACCGCGTGAAAGCGCATGCTTGAAATCGTCATATGCTCATAGCGGCGGGCAATCGAGTCGCCCTGTTGTTCACAGATCCACTTCGATAGGCTGTAGGGGTCCTCGTTGTAGGTCGGGTGCTGCTCGTCGAGCGGGAAGTAGTCGTAGTGCGGTTGGCGGCTGTATGAGAGTCCGGTGGCATTGACGCTCGACGCCTGGCACACATGCGTGATTCCCAACTCGGCCGCGGCGCGCAGCGCGTTGTAGCTGCCCACCACGTTGTTGTTATGAACGACATGATCGGGATGCTGCCCCGGCGCTGGGATCGCCGCCATATGCACCAGCGCGTCGCAGCCGCGGAGCGCCTGCTCGACGTCGTCGTAATGCGTGATGTCGACCTCGACAAACTCAAGATTCGCGCGCGCGTCCGTTTGCTCCGGGCGCAGCCGATCGATGCTTACGACGCTGTGACCTTGCGCCAGCGCCAGCTCGGTGATGGCGCGGCCAACCCCGCCGCTGCCACCGGTGATTGCAATTCGCATAGTTAGAACCTATTCAAAACCACCAAGACGCCAAGACTCCAAGTATAAATGATTGATTGATGTGATCAATTCGATACTACTCAATATCTCAGATCTTGGTGCCTTTGTGCCTTGGTGGTTGCTATGAACTTACTCGGCGTAGACCGCCTGGCGCAGGCCGCGGATGTAGCCAATTGCGTACAGCCGGCCGAACGACGAATAGCCGGCGTTGCTGTTGCTGTCGCCCTCGACTGTGGGCACATGATCGGGCCGCAGCACGCCCTCGAAGCCGATATCTTTGTAGGCCTTCATGCACGCAAGCATGTCGGTCTTCCCCGCGTCGTGCCAGGTCTCCTGGAATTTCTCGGGCGTGCCCTGCACATCGCGGAAGTGCACGAAGAAGATCTTGCTCTGCCGGCCGAACTTACGGATCGCCGCCGGCAGGTCGTCGGTCATCAGCGTGAAGTTGCCCTGGCAGAGCGTGATGCCATTCATCGGGCTGGGCACCATGTCGAGCAGGCGCTGGAAGTTCTCGATGCTGCGCATGATCCGACTCACGCCGCGGATGGGCGAGAGCGGCGGATCGTCGGGGTGCATGGCCAGCTTCACGCCAGCCTTTTCAGCCACCGGCAGCACGCGCTTGAGGAAGTACTCCAGGTTCTCCCATAGCTGCTCCTCGCTGATCGGCCCAAGCTCGGTGGGGGGCGCGTCGCGCAGCAGCGCATAGTCGAAGCTGGTGACCACCGAGCCACCACGCGAGGCCGTGGTGGTGCTGGTGCGCAGCCAGTTGAAGTCGGTCATCCACTCATAGCACCACACCGGGATGCCGAGCCGGCCCATATTCTCCAGCAGCGTGCAGACAGTAGCGATCTCCTCGTCGCGGCCGGGCAGGCCACGCTTGGCCAGGTTCAGCGGCGGCCGCGACTCGATCACCGCCTCGGTGAAGCCCGCATTTTCATACGCCTGCTTGGCGCGCAGCAGCGGCATGAAATCCCAGGGCGCGTCGCCGGCATTGAGGCGGTCGTCGAACGGCAGGCCACCCACGACCCAATCGACGCCGGCTTGCTTCGCCAGCTTCCACAGCGGCGAAGGTGTGGTTGGAAGAACTTCGGCAATTTCGATCATACAATGCTCCTCTTGGCATGTCGTCTATCACAATGCGTGGTAATCCTCAAAGAATAGGGTTGACGTCGTGCGCTACCCCTTGATCGCGCCGCCGGCCAGACCCGACACGACCCATTTCTGCGCGGCGACGTAGATCAGCACCGGCGGCAGCGACGAAAGCACCGCGCCGGCCATCAGCGCACCCCACTGAAACACATCACCATTAATCAGGCCAGCTAAACCGGCGGGGATCGTCTTCTGGGAATCGCTGCCAATCAGCAGTAGCGCGAACAGAAACTCATTCCATGCGTTCGTGAAGGCGTAGAGTGCGATCACCGCGATCGCCGGCAGCGCGAGTGGCAAGGTCACGTACACCATTGCCTGGAGGCGGTTGGCGCCGTCGACAAACGCGGCGTGCTCCAGCTCGATTGGTATGACGCTAAAGTACGAGATTGCCAGCCAGGTACAGAACGGCACCGCCCCCACCAGGTAAATGACCACCAGACCCAGTGCCTTGTCGGTGAGTTGCAACTGATGGGCGATCTGGAATAGCGGGATGAACAGCAGCGAACCCGGCACGAGGTACGTTACGATGGTCGCCCGCGCGACAAAGATACGCCCGCGGAAGTCGAGCCGCGTGATCGCATAGGCGCCAAGGATACCGATAATCATCGAGACGATCGTCGTCAGAGTCGCGACGATCAAGCTGTTCTTGAAATACGTCAAGAACGGCGTCTCTTGGAACAGCGACGCGTAGTGTATCCCTGTGATCTGGCGTGGGATGATCGTAGCATCGGAGTAGATCTCGCTGTTCGGCTTGATTGAGGTCTCGGCGATCCACACTAGTGGAAAGATCGTCCAGATAATGAATAGCACCAGCCCGACGACCAGCACGATCCGGCGTACTCCCAAGCGGCCAACCCGTTTGCCGCGTGCGCCGCGCTTGGCCGTTGGCCGTGGTCTAATCATAGCCGCCATGGCTTTCCTCCTGGGTCCATATCCATCATCGAACACGGCAGCACTGAGTGTCGAATTGAGGTTATGGTTGTGAATATCATGCGCGCTCTTCGGTGGCGAGCATGCGCTTGGTGAGAATGTAGATCGCGACGATGAACAGCGGGAAAAACATCACCGAAACCGCCGCGGCCAACCCCAGCTGCCGTGCGCCGACGATGCCGATATCAAAGGCGAGCATGGGGAAGGTCATGGTCGCATTCACCGGCCCACCCTTGGTGAGCACATAGATGAAGTTGATACTATTGGCGGTCCAAATCGTCGAGAGCAGCGCCGTAATGACGATCACCGGACGCAGGCTGGGCAGGGTGATGAAGAAAAACCGCTGGAAGACGCTGGCCCCATCCAACTGCGCCGCCTCGTACATATCGTGTGGAATTGCCTGCATTCCCGCCAGAAACATCATCGTCCAGAACGGCGTTCCCTGCCAGACAACCGCCACGATAACCGACCAGAGCGCGAGCCGCGGATCGGCGAGCCATTGAATCACCGTATCACTGCCGAAATAGTCGATCAGAATCAGGTTGAGCAGCCCATTCGGCGAGCCTTCGTAGATCCAGCGCCAGGCGAGTGCGACAATGAGTGATGGTATCGCCCAGGGTAAAAACAGGATCGCTCGTATGAACATCCGCCCGCGGAACGATTCGTTCAGTAGCAGCGCCATTGCCATGCCGAGAACGAACTTCGCGCCGATCGAGGCAGCGACAAAGATGAAGGAAACCCAGATCGATTTGCGGAAGATCTCGCTGTACTGCGGGCTAAAAAGCAGATCCGCGTAGTTGCCCAAACCAACCCAGGTGGCAGCGCCACCAACAACCTTGTGCTGCATACTAAGGAGAATCGCGGAGACGAAGGGATAGGCAATTAAACCGACCAATATCACAAGTAAGGGCAGCAGAAACAACCAGGCGATCGTGTAATCGCGCCCGAAAAGCTGACGTGCCATCGCACGTTGCCCCACGCTTGATTTCTGTTCCATTCGTGGGAGTATCGCCATCGATGCTACTCCTCTGATGCTCAACTGGTAGAGCTTGGCCTACATTTAGGCTACGGTTGGAGGCAGAGACACGAGGCAGAGACGATTAACTCGTGTCTCGTGTCTCTTGTCTCTGATCTCTTGTCCGTTGTCTGAAACGATTGGCATATGTCGGCCGCGCGATACCAGTAGGGCGTTTGGTACAATCAGCGCGTTCACGCACCCCTTTACTTCGCAGCCTCGGCGAAGGCCTGCTCCATCTTGGTCTGCGCCGCCTTGGCCGCATCCTGTGGAGATTTGTTGTTCACAACAACGTCCTGCGCCATATCGGCATAGACATGCTTCTGACTGGCGGCGCTGAGCTGCGTCAGCAGTTTCGGCGTGGCGCTCGCGGGATACCAGCCAGGTCGAGCCGACTCCAGAATCTTCGGAAAGTCGTTGAAGTACGGACGGTCCTTCCAGAACTGTGCGCCGGCGAGGTCTTTGTAAACCGGGAACCACCGGCCGCCGACCTTCTCGTAAACGGCTTCGATTTTGTCGGGCTGCAAGAGCGCCTTAATCAGCGCCTTGCTCGCATCGATGTTCTTACTCGTGGCGAAGACACCCCACGACCAGGTACCGGCTCCCGGAAATGAACCGGCCTTGCCCTTGGGCCAGGGCGCCTGAGTGGTGTTGCTGAGCAGCTCCTTGTCGTTCTGCTCAAGGTAGGCGAAGATCGAAGCTGGGTTGGTGACAAAGCATGCCTGCCGCGACTGGTAGGCCTTGTTGTTCGAGCTGTCGTCCCAAGCTGGCGAATCGGGTGGGATGAGCTTGTCCTTCCACCAGGCTTGTATTCGTGTCAGCGCGGCAATCGTGCCTTCGTTATCGAGCGCTGGCTTGCCGTCTTTGTCAACCAGCGTACCGCCCTCTTGGATGAGCAGCTGCGTGATCGTGCCATCGGCGTCGGGCGTCCGCCCGAGGGTCAGGCCGTAGCCATACAGCTTCGGTGGATTATTCACCTTGCGCATGATCGCGTCCATCTCGTCCAGCGTCTCGGGCGCTGCGCGCTTGCCAGTTGCCTGCTCACAAAGATCGAGGCGCGCGTACAGGGCCGAGACATCGGCCTGCATGGGAATGGCGAAGGTTTTGCCGTCGGCCTGCACGAGTGGCGTAAGTGCGTCGTACATGCCGCCGGCCTGGCCTTTGACTTCGTTGAAGACGTCGCTGAGGTCGACCAGACGGTTCTGTGAGGCGTAGAAAATCGCGTTGGTGCCGAGCATCATGACAACATCGGGCAGCGCCCCACTCTCAACCGCCGCGGCAAGCTTGCTATCGTAGTCGGAACCAGGCAAGGCAACGTATTCGACCTCAAAGTTGTTCTGCTTGCCCCACTCCTGCATTTGCTCGCCAAGCAAAGCATCGCCGGCCTTGGTAAAGCTTACAACACCCCATGCAAGTAGCTTGCCGCCGGAGCTGCTCCCAGCCGCCGGGGCGGATGTGGCGCCCGCGTTGTTCCCAGTCGCCGGGGCGGACGCACCACCGCAGGCACCGAGCAAGGCTGCGCCGGTGCCGGCAACCATCGCGTGGATAAATTCACGTCGCGAGATCCTCCGAGTTGTGGGCTTCTCAGTCATGCCGATCCTCCTCATACTGGCTTATCTGCTCCAAATGACACGGGAGCGAATAGCTGTGCCAAGATGGCATACAGCTCAGTCGCCAAGAAAGAGCGGATACCGGGAAAGAACGGCGTGATCGGGTGGAGATAACATGAATCGTTCATCGACCGGCTCCTCAGCGTTGAGACTGGCGGATGTCTGGCGAGGACGAACCATGGAGCTATGGTGCCTCGTGCGGGCAGGGCCCACACGAGGCGCGGATGATCACTCGCGGCTGGATAATGACCCGCCGCGCCGGCCCATCGTAGCGGCCAGTCATACGATCTTGCAGCAGCAGCACGGCCAGGCGCCCAATCTCATGCACCGTATGGTCCACGGTTGTCAGCGGCGGGTGCAGATGCTCGGCGATTGGGATGTTGTCGAACCCAACTACTGATACGTCGTCGGGCACGCGTATGCCGGCGGCTCGTAGCCCGCGCAGCACACCGACGGCTATCAGGTCGATCTGGGCGAAGATCGCAGTGAACGGCGCGTTGCGATCGAGCAACTGCCGCACGCCCTGCTCGCCAACCCGCTCGAGATTCTCGGCATCGAGCCGCACCTGCAGCTGTGCATCCACCGGCAACCCAGCCTCGCGCAGCGCCTCCAGATAGCCCTGGTGATGGCGCGGCAAGTGCGAACGCGCGTCGCCGATATAGGCGATCCGGCGGTGGCCCAACCGAATCAAATGCTGCATCAGCGCGCGCGCCCCGCCAACATGATCGGTCGCAACTGAGTCCGCGTCGATGGTTTCGGCGTGGCGTACCACAAATAAAAACGGCTTGCCAGCCCGCCCGAGCTGCGCATATGATTCGGCCGGGATCTCGACGCCGGTCGAAATGGTAATGACGCCCTTGACCGCAGCATTTTCGGCATAGCGCGCCAGGTATGGCGCCTCGCTCCGTCCAGTCAGGTCGGATTGCCCCAGTAACAACTGGTAGCCAGCACGCGTGCTTTCTCGCTCGATCGCCGTCGCCAGTTCGCCAAAGTATGGGTTCGCCAGCGTCGGCAGAATCAGCCCGAGTGTCGCATGCTCTTGAGGCGGCTCGGTCGTCAGTGGCCGCGGACGGCCGACGTAGGTGCCCGCGCCCGGCACGCGATAGAGCATTCCCTGATCCACCAGCAGCTGTATCGCTCGGCGCACCGTTGTACGCGAGAGTCCTTGACTCTTACATAAATCGCGCTCGGAGGGGATGGGCTGGCCAGCAATATAGACGCCCTGTTCGATCGCGGTGCGCAATACGCCAACGAGATCTTTGGTTCGGTGCGTCATGATACCTGTATGTTCTATGAGACTGGCTGGTATGATACCGATTTGATTGGCGCGATTATAGTGGTTTGGGCGGAATGTGTCAAGGTGATTGAAGTGAAGCGTAGATGAGTGTCAATTTGTGGAGAATATGGATGTCGTTCGAGTCATGAGCTTATCGCGCCAGCGGCGGGACGGGGCATAGCGAGCCGGCAACTGGTATCATACCAGTTGCCGGCCAACGCTCATGTGTCCTGCATCACAGCACAGCGCCCGCCGTCGATCAGGATGGTGCTGCCCGAAATGAAGCCTGCGAGCGGGCTGCAAAGAAACGCGCACAGCGCGCCAACGTCGGTGGGCGTGCCCAACCGCCCGACCGGATGCAGATGTTCGATTTGGGCGCGTTTGGCTGCTGGATCGGCGAACCGGCCAAACCACTCGACATTCATTGGGGTGTCGACAAAGCCCGGCGCGACACCAACCGCACGGACATGCGGCCCCCATTCGAGCGCCAACGACTGTACCATCGCCGTCAGGCCCGCTTTGGCGACATTGTAGGGAAAACTGTTTGGGATGGTGAAGAATGCGTGATTCGACGCAATAATAATCACCACCGGTTTGGCGGCACGGTCGAGATACGGTTTGGCGGCCTGCGCCACACGCCAATGGGCCGCCAGGTTCAGCTCGAGGTTGGCATCCCAGTCGTCTTCGCTACACTGGGCGGCGCCGACGTTGAAATTGCGCCCCGCGTTCGAGATGACGATATCGACGCCGCCGAGTTGCCCTGCGCCCCATTCCACAAACGCCCGCGCCGCCGATCCATCGGCAAGATCGACCGCCCGGTAGAACCCGCGCCGCCCCTGCCGCTCGACCTCGGCCAAGAACTGCTGCGCGCCATCGCTCTGAATGTCTTCGAGGCCACAGCCGGCCACATCGCAGCCGGCCTGTGCCAGCCCCAGTGCAATGCCCGCGCCAATTCCACTGCTCACGCCGGTGACAAGCGCGCGCTGGCCAATCAGATCGATGCTTAAAGTCATAGCACACCCGTGCAATTGCATATTGTAAATTGCAAATTGAGCTTGCGCTCACAACAATATGCAATTTGCAATTTACAATTGGTCGACGGGCTTGCGTCGCTCCCAGCCCGAGCGGAATAATGGCAGGAAGTTGTTCGGGTTATACGGATGTTGTGCGATCTCGTCGTAGTTCAGGTCGGTGCCCCAGCCAACCCGATCGTCTTCAAGCTCAATAGAGCCATCCTGCACCATCACCGGATTCGTAAGAATGCGGCGGCTCCAATCGTCGTTGAATTCGTCGAAGATCTCGTGAATAAAGAAATTAGGCGTGGCGGTATTGAGATGCGCGCAGACCAGCGAGCAAAGCGGGCCTTGCGCGCTGTGCGGAGCGGTGACGCCGTTGTGCGCGTTCACCATGCCGCAGATCTGCTTCGACGCCGTCAGACCCAGATACTGCGGCTCAAGCTGGATGATATGCACCGCGTCGTGGCCAAGCAATTCGCTGAATTGTTGCGCGCAGTAGTAATCTTCGCCGCAGGCCACCGGCACCGGGCTGCGTTTGGCTACCTCGACCATCGCCGAGATGCGTTGTGGCGGCACCGGCGCCTCGAACCAGGTTGGATTGTAGGGTGCCATGGCGTCGGCGAACTGCAGCGCCGTATGCACGCTGAAGCGATTATGCCCTTCGATCAGGATGTCGACGTTTGGGCCAACCGCATCGCGTACCGCCGCGATGATATCGATCGCCAGCGCGAAGTCGGCCCGGTCGACCACCCGCCAGGCCGCGCCGAAGGGATCGAACTTCAAGGCCGTGTAGCCGCGCGACACAACTTCTTTGGCTTTGTCGTGGAAGCTCTGCGGCTCGCGCGGGCCACGATACCAACCATTTGCATACGCGCGCAGGCGCCCATGGCAGCGCCCGCCAATCAGTTTATACACCGGCTGCAGGGTGGCCTTGCCCATGATATCCCAGCAGGCAAACTCGATTCCCGATAGCGCCGCGCCCTGGATCTGCCCGCCATCGGAAAACACGTCGCGGAACAATCGCAGCGAATGGTTCTCGACGTCGAAGGGGTCTTGACCGATCACCAGGTGTTTGAGTTCGTGGATGGCCGCTTCGACTGTTTTGGCAAAGCCGTTCAGCGTCGCCTCGCCGATTCCATGCAGCCCTTCATCGGTATCAACGCGTACGAAGACCCAATTCTTCCACGCATTGCCAACGATATAGGTGGTAATCTCAGTAATCTTCATGCCGCCAGTTCAACCTCCAGCCACCACGCTCGCGATCCACGCGGCGGCACTATTTCAAACAGGTTATAGGTTGTGACGGCCTCCGCCAGCGAGTCCTGCGCGCCGATACACGGCTCCAGCCCAAAGTTGAAATATGGTGCGCCGCCGTCGAAGGCCATAGCCCCGAGATTCATCCACGCCGCCACCTGCGGCAGTTGCGCCGGATCCCAATCGATACGGAACTCACCATCCCGCGCGCGTAATGTCGCCCAACCGGCGTCGCACGGGTCGCTCCACAATTTGAGTGCGATGGCAGCTGATGGATCGGGCAGTGTCGCTAGATCGATCGCGCCCATACTCGTTTCCACCGTTAGCGGGAAACGCACCCCACGTTCGAGCTGAGGCGCACCATTGGACACAAACTTCAAGCAGTTGAAGTGCGCTTCAGGTGGCAGTAGTAACTGCATTCCTGGCTCGATCGCCATGAGCGGGTGCGCCGACCAGATGAAGTGGATCGGCGCGTCGGCATTGTTCATGACGGAATACTCAAAGCGCAGGCGCGCGGAACGATCAGCCGCCGTGATGGTTCGTTCGAAAGAGTATGGCAAGACGACGCCCTGCCAGCTCGTGCGAAGCGCGACGCCGTCGCTAGCTTCGCGCACGTCGAGCGTCGCCGGCTGCGACCACAGCTCGCCGTGATCCTGCACGGGAAGCCCGGCCCACGGTGGCGAGGGATAGGCGCATGCCGACACGCTGGGAAAGCACTCATCCCAGCCGCCGGTATCGGCCGCCTGCACATACGAGCTGCCATGTGGCACGCGCCGGTAGGCCATGCGCGGATGCCGCCACAGCCACTCACGCCCGCTGCGGCTGTCGTACAGGCTGCTGATTTTGCCGCCGAGCGCGGGGATCAGTGTAACCGATATCGGGCCGGTATTCACTTCAACCGTGTCGAAGCCCTCGATCGTGCCGCGAGTAATAATGGGCTGATTCACGCGTTTAACTTCCTCGGCCCTTGCTTAGGACCATAATGAGACTATAGCCACAGAGTGCACAGAGAACACCGAGATAATTGCCTCTTTTTTAAACTCTGTGGCCTCTGTGACCTCTGTGGCAAACGAAATCTCTAGGGCTCATCCAGATACTGGCTGGAAAAATGCACCCGCGTGAAGCGCTCGGGCATATGTGTATCGAGGGCGCCATGCTTATTCCAGCACCAGGCCGGCTGCGGCTGGGGCAGAGCGCCGGCAACCTCGATCCTCTCGAAACGGCCAAAGAAGATACTCCACACATCGCCATGCTGCGGCGGGAGCAAGCGCCCGTTGGCTAGCCAGCGCATGCCGGCCCAGGGAAATGCCAGCTCTACCATCCAGCCTCGATCGATGACGGAACGATCGTTGATCGTGCCATCGACATGCACGGCGCTGCTCAGGCCGGGGAAATCCCAATCGAGAAATGCCCAGCGGGCCTTGCGCGGATGCGTGCCCCACCAGAAATGCGCGACATCGCGATCGTCATTGCCGGCAAACGACAGCGCCTTGCGCGACAAAAGATCGAACTCCGGCACATCGAACCTGCTGCCACGAGCATAGGCATCCTGCCAGATAAAGAACACCTCGTAGATCGTGCCGAGCGCGTTGATCTCGAACTCATAATAACAGTCGCCGCCGTCGATGAAGACCTCGACATCATTCTCCATGAAGATCAGCGAGTCGCGCACGGCGAGCCTGGCCTCGACAAACGGCTCTTCGACCCAAAAGCCAATATATAAGTTTTCGTCATCCCAGAGCGCCGCCGCGCGCGTATCGAAGAACGCCGGATCGCCCGTAACCATATCGACAAAGCGCGGAGATTTTGGCGCGCGCTGCCAGGCCGCCGCCATCAATCGCCCATCCACGGCCGGCGGCGTGCGGGTGCGATAGCAGGTGTAGTGCGCGATATCTTGTTCTGAGAGGCTGTGTCGTTCAACCATAACGGGGCGCTGGCGTGGATCAGATGCCGCACCAGCAATATGAAGGAACCTTCGTCAGTGGTGCGTAGTGCGTAATCCGAACTCCCTACGCACTACGCACTACGCACTATGAAGCTGGCATGTTTCAAAACGGCGAGACCCCGATCTGTACCTGGCACAAATTACACCGGCAGCAATTCCGACAACTGTTCCGATGCGATCTGCGGGTTCTCTTGATGCAAGAAACACGATGTCGCCTGATGCTCGCTGAGGCGAAACAGTGGTGGCGGCGTACTACATATATCCATCGCGAATGGGCAGCGCGGCTCGAATTTGCAGCCTGTGGCCTGAAAACCCAACTCCGACTCGCGCGCCTTGATCTCGGTCTCGCCCCAGCGCCGATTGAGATCGGGCCATGGAATCGAGTCGATCAGCAGCCGCGTATAGGGATGCTGCGGATTCTTGATCACGGTATCGACATCGCCAGCTTCCATCACCGCGCCGCGATACAGCACGATAATCGACTTCGCGATATGGTACGCGGTCGTCAGGTCGTGCGTGATATAGATGATCGACACACCATAGTTCCGCTGTAGGCCGCGCAGCGTTTCGAGGATGTTCGCGCGCAGCGAGGCATCGACCATCGACACCGGCTCGTCGGCCACCAGCAGCTTCGGCTTCAGCACCAGCGCGCGCGCCACGTTGATACGCTGGCGCTGGCCGCCGGAAAGCTGGTGCGGAAAACGCCCAAGAATATCTTCCGGCCGCAAGCCGACCGCGGTCAGCGCCTCTTCCATGCGCTCGCGTGCTTCGGTCTTCGACTTCGCCAGCTTGAATTTCGCGATCGGCACCGTCAAGAGGTGATCGACGGTGTAGAATGGGTTGAATACCGCGAACGGGTCCTGAAACACGGCTTGCACTTCACGCCGGAAGGTCACGCGCTCGGCGCCGTGGAGCTTGCTGATATACATCGCCAGCGTGGTCTTGCCGCTGCCGCTCTCGCCGGCGACGGTCATGATCGTCGGCTCATCTTGATTGAGTTTCAGCGACACATCGTTAAGCGCCGTCGTCGACGTTCGCGAGAGCAGGCCGCGCGAATACGTTTTTGAAACGTTCTTGAATTCGAGTAATTCAGCCATTCTTACGCCTTTTCCAAATAGAGATGGCAGGCTACTTGGCGCCCGTCGGACAGCATTTCAAGATCGGGGCGCTTGGTCTTGCAAATATCCATGGCCCGCGCGCAGCGCGGATGGAATGCGCATCCGCTTGGCAATCGTAGCAGCGACGGCGCGAGACCGGGAATGCCCTGAAAGACACCTTTATTGTCGAGGCTGGGCAAGCTGCTGATCAGTGCTTGGGCATACGGGTGAGCCGGGTTCGTAAACATATCATGCACCGTGCTCACTTCGGCTAGCCGCCCGGCATACATCACGGCCACCTTGTCGACGAATTGGGCCATCAGGCCCATATCGTGACCGATCAGAATGACCGCCGCGCCGAGCTGCTGCTGCACCCGATCGATTGTCTCCATCACCTGGCGCTGGGTCACCACGTCGAGCGCGCTGGTCGGCTCGTCGGCGATAATCACCTGCGGCTTAAGCAGGATGCCGATCGCGATACAGACGCGCTGCTTCATGCCACCGCTGAGCTCGTGCGGGTACATTTTGAAAACGCTGCCACTGAGGTCAACCGACTCGAGCGCCTCCATGGCCCGCTCTTCCTTTTCGGAACGCGTGGCCTTGGACTCGTGTGCCTTGATCGCGTCGACCATCTGCGCGCCGATCCGCATCACCGGGTTGAGCGAGTTCATCGCGCCTTGCGGGATATAGGCGATCTTATCCAGGCGGGCTTTCAGCATATCTTCGTCCGACAGGGCCGTGAGGTCGGTGTCGCCGACGATCACCTGGCCGCCCTCGATTCGGCCCGGCGGCTTGATCATCCGCATCATCGCCAACGCCATCGTACTCTTGCCCGAACCGGACTCGCCCACCAATCCCAGCTTTTCGCCCGCGTCCAGGGTTAAGCTGGCATCATCGAGCGCCGTGGCGCGCCCGGCGTCGGTGTAGTAGGAAACCCGTAGATTTCTGATTTGGAGAACGGGATTCATGGGTGAATTTCACTCCGATCTGCGCACACGCGGGTTGGCGAACTCGTCGAGTCCCATGATGATTAGGGCCAGCGAACCGAGGATGAGCGTTAGCGCCACCGCCGGCTCGAGCGGCCACCACCACCAGCCGTTGAAGAACGCGCCCTGGCCTTGCGCGGCCCAGATGATGTTGCCCAGCAGCGGCTCGCGCAGCGGGCCGAGGCCCAGCACCGCCAGATAGAACGACGCGAACACGGCCGCGAACACCTGAGTCACAAACGCCGCCACGATGAACGGCAGCAGGTTTGGCAGGATCTCGCCGAAGATGATCCCCAGATCGCCCATGCCAGAGAGTTTGGCGACTGAGACGAACTGTCGCTCTTTCATCGTGAGCACTTGCGAGCGGATCACCAGTGTTGGCCCCATCCAAGCCAGCAGCACCACGATAAACGCCATCGTGTAAATCGTGACCGCGCGCTTATCGATCGAGCCGGCAATTACCACCTGGATCAAGAGCACCGGAATCGGCGTCAGAATCTGGCAAATGCCCTTGATCACGATATCGAGCAGGCCGCCGAAGTAGGCCGAGATGAACCCGAGCACCACTCCGATCAGCGTACCCAATGCACCCGCGAGCACGCCGATCAGCGCCGTCTGCCACAGGCCCACCACCATAGCCGGCAGCAGATCGCGCCCAAAGAAGTCGGTGCCGAGCGGATATTGCGCGCTGGGTGGCTGCTTAGCACGCACGGACAGTGGATATGCGTGCTTTGTATTGATCGTGAGCAGGCCGATCACGGTGAAGGCGATCAGCACGAACAAGACGAACAGGCCAATCGCGAGGCTCTTATTGCGGCGCAGGTAGCGCAGCACAAGCGTGAGTCGGCTCGGCTGGCGCACCTCGGGTTGTGGAATAGCGATCGTTGCCATCAGAACCCCCTGAGCAGGTATGTGAGTATGTTTCGTCGAACCAAGAGCAGTCGCCAGTCGCCAGTCGCCAGCTCACAGTGAGATCGCTGCATACTACCGACTGCATACTGCCGACTGGTCAGCTGTGGCGGATGCGCGGGTCGAGCAGCGGATAGAGCAATTCCACCAGCACCATGAGCACCGCGACCGCGATAGTGATGAACAGCACGACGCCGTAGATCACCGGGAAATCATTCTGATTGATGGCCTCGGTTAACACCGAGCCGACGCCGGGCAGGCCGAACAGCCCTTCGACGATAATGCCCGAGGTGATCACACCGCCCAGCGCCAGCGCTAACCCGGTCACCTGCGGTAGCATGGCATTACGCATGTAGTAGTCACGAAAGATCGTGAACCCGTCGAGCCCCTTGTGCTCCGCGAAGTTGACGTAGTCCTCGCCCTGAATGGTGATGCCCATGCCGCGCATGGACAGCGCCCAACCGCCCACAGTGCCGAAAAGCAGCGACAGCGCGGGCAAAATTTGGTGTTTGAGCAAATCGAGGGCGAAATCCAACGACCACGTTGGGTGCTTGCCGATCGAGTAGGCGCCGCCCAGCGGCAGCGCCTTGAGCCGGAAACCGACAAAGAACAGCAGCAGCACACCCAAGATCACGGGCGGCACACCCTGCAGCAAGACGAATGGGGTGGCGAAGGTCCGCAGCCAGCCCGGCGCGCGCGGCCAGGCGGCGACGGCCCCCAGCACGTTGCCGAGGATGAACGACAGAATCGTGGCGACCAGCACCAGCCCGATCGTCCAGGGCAGCGAGTCCGCGATCAGACCCCACACGGTCTTCGGGTATTGGGTGAACGATACGCCCAGGTCGAAGCGCGCGATACTGGACATGTAGTCGATGTATTGTTGCAGCAGCGGTTTGTCAATCCCAAACTTTTCGTTATACGAGGCGATGATCGTTTCGAGATCCTGCGGCGAGAAGCCTCCTGTGCGCGCCAGCTGGTTGAAGCGCTCGCGGATCGGGTTGCGGGTCGAGATGCGTGGGACGAAGAAGGTGATCGTGGATGCGGCCCAGACGACCAGAATGAGGAACAGCAGGCGGCGTGCTACTAGTCTAAGGCTCATGTTTGTTCCCCTTAACTCAGAGACCAGGTTCTGCGCTGAAGATACTGCGCGTACGGCGTGCTCGCGGTCGCGCCCTGACTGGTACGGAGGAGCTAAGTCGATATGCTAAATCATATCACAAAACTGTGGAATCTGGCCACCAAGTAAACTGAGAAAGTTGGGCGCGGCAAAGTCGCCGTTGCGTAATGAGAAAGGGACACTGTCAACGGATTCGGGAGCGGATCGAACGAATTGCGTTGGCTCAATCCGTTCCCAAAATCCGTTGATAGCAATCCATTTACTGAGCCGCCTTCAAGGTCGTGACAACCAGCATGCCAGTGTGGTGCCAGAACGCACCGTTGATCCCGATTGACACGTTATCCCTGGTCGGCCAGTTGGTCCAGTACGTCTGATTATAGGGGATACGGTGCAGCCACTGGATGACCGGGACATCGATCTGATCGCGCCAGTAGATCTCCAGCGCCTTCACCGCGTCCTCCTGGAACTTCGGGTCGTCTGCCGCAAGCGGAGCCATCTCATCGACGAGCTTATCGAAGTCTGGGTTCTTGTAGCGCGAGAAGCGGTTGCTGCCGGCGGTGGTGCCGATCGCGGCGCTATAGCGGCTGTGGTACAGTTCGAACGCCGCCCAGGGGTCCACCAAGCTCGCGCCATGGCCGAACATATACAGGCCGGGCGCGCCGGCGGCCATGTCGTTGCCGGCGTTGGCGCTGAAGTCGGTCCCCGCGTCGAAGCCGGCGGTCTTCAACATCTCGACCAGCACCGGCACGATGTCGCTGTGAATGCTCTCAAAGCCCTTGATCGTGGCGTTGACGGTCTTGCCATCCTTCTCCCACAGGTCGTCGGCATTCTTGGTGAAGCCGGCCTCGGTCATCAGTTTGGCGCTCTCGTCGAGGTCGAACTTGCGCGGCTGATACTTCTCCTCCAGCGCCTTGACCTCCGGCTTGTCGATGAACTTCTGTATACCAGGGTAGAGCGGGAATGGGTAGATCGTGGCGACCTTCGCGCCCTCGTAGATCACCTCGTCGATCTTGTCGCGGTCGATCGCCAGGCTGATCGCGCGGCGCACCCGCACGTCACTGTAGGGCTCAAGCTGGTCGTTCATCCACAGCGAGTTCGGCCACCAGTCCAGGTAGCCGAACGGTGGCTCATTGGCGGTATGTGAGGTCACCTTTGGGTTCTGCTTCAGAATGTTGCCGATCGTCGCGCTGCGCATGTCGAGCGTCGCATCGAACTCGTTGTTCACGACGCGCTGCGCGACCGTATCCATGTTCACGCCACTGATGTTGACCACGATCACGCGCTTGACATCCGGCAGCTTGGCGATGCCGGCCTTGACCGCCCACCAGCTCTCGCGCAGGTCGTAGATCTTCTGGTTCTTATCCCAGCTGACCAGGTCGTAGGGCCCGGAGTGCGGGATTTCCAGGCCGCCGGGGGTGGCATTCACATCCGCCTGCTTGCCGAGATAGTGCTCGGGGACGATCTCGATGCCGGTGTCGAACTTCAGCGTCAGCACCTCGAACTTGAAGCGCGGCGCCGGGGCCTTGAAGGTCAGCACGACGGTCTGGTCATCCACCGCCTTGGCTTCCTTCATGTACTGATCGAACTGGGCGTGGTAGGTCAGCTTGTTGTTCTTCAGCTGGCCCTCAAATGTATAGATCACATCCTTCGACGTGACCGGCGTGCCGTCGCTCCACTCGGCGCCCTTGCGGAGCTTGATCGTCAGTTCGGTAAAGTCCGGCTTGGTGTACTCCATGCTCTCAGCCAGCCAAGGAATTTCCTTGTCGGCATAGATCGCATAATAGGACAGCCCCTCCCACATCACGGCGTTGCCTCCCTGGTGCGAGTAGCCTGGGATGGCCCACGGGTTGAGGTTGCCAATCGGCTCGCCGCCGGTAGTCCAACCAAGCACCAGGGTCTGGTTGCGCGGGACATCCTTCAGCGTGCCGGCCGAAATTGGTTGCGGCTCCGCAGTAGCTGCGGGAGCAGCGGTTGCTGCAGCAGCCTCAGGCGCCGCGGTAGCGGCTTCGGGCGCCGCGGTGGCGGCGGCGGGCGCTGCCTCAGTTGCAGCAGGGGCAGCACCTGCCGCGGTGGCGGCGGGGGCTGCGGGAGCCTGGGTGGCGGCGGGCGCGGCGGCTTGCCCACCACATGCCGCCAGCACGATCGTCGTGAGTGCCAGGGCGGCGAGCCATTTGAACTTGATCATCTTGATCATAATGTATGTTTCCTCCAACGGATGATCGGTCGGTCTGCCTACGTCGGTCTGCCTTCCAGCTTCGCATCGTTGCGATGAAGAGATCTGATGAGTGCTTGTTGAATAGCACCTCCTTCTCGGTTGTGTTTTGCCTTTTTTGACGTCGGAGATTATAATTCTAGGCGATGTG
>WNFU01000269.1_pt1 | contig 130178 bp, 120 predicted proteins | sample 5400121 | NCBI WGS metagenome assembly WNFU01 (sample SAMN13153360, study PRJNA577476) | soil metagenome | isolation source: 100 cm soil or saprolite under grassland replicate 1 | place: USA:California | collected 2016-06-15 | reverse complement strand
CAGCCGTCACACCGCGGCGACGATCACCGAACAGCGAGCCGAACGACCCGGCAACCGACCCCGACGGCATGCCACACGCCTCGCCCGACCGCCCCGGGCTCCCCCAAGATGACCCCGCCATCCCGGCTCGCCACCCCCGACCACCACCCGACCCGACCACCGCCCGACCCGATGACCGCCCGACCCGATGACCGCCCGACCCGGTGACCGCCCCGACCCCGGTGATCATCGCCGAGCTCCCCCGCCTCCAGCCGTCACACCGCGGCGACGATCACCGAACAGCGAGCCGAACGACCCAGCAACCCACCCCGACGGCATGGCGTCGGCGTCACGACGGCCGCCCCGCGACCGCCGACCATCCGGCCCGCGTTTCACCGACTGCTCGAACCGATGATCACCGCCGAGCAACCCAGCCCCCAGCCGTTGCTCCACGGCGACGATCATGTGTTCGGCCCCGGCCACAGGCCAGGAAGTCTGGCCGGAGCACCGGCCCAGGGAAATCTGAGGTGGGGAGCGCGGGCCGGGAACCCTGAGCCGGGGAGCACGGGCCCGGGACCCTGAGCCAGGGAGCACGGGCCGGAGACCCTGGGCGGGGGAGGACGGGTCGAGGGAATCTAAGCAGGGAGCACGGGCCGGGGAGGCCGCGCCGGGGACCTTGAGCTGCGGCGGGTGGGCCGGGCATCGAGGGCTGGCGAGGCAGTGGTCCTGCTTGGAAGTACATGCGGTGTAAGTTCGATCGACTCTCGCAGCTCAGCGGCCGTATCCGTCACCGACGTATCTGCAAGCGGGACCACCAGCGCTAGCCGCGGGGTCGGCGGGCCTGCTGCTCGGCCACGTCGGCGGCGTGCCGGGCGGCCTGTTCGGCCAGGTCCTTCGGTAGCTGCAGGGTGAGCGGGTCGCGGACCGGCATCGGCTCGGAGCCGCGGACCACCACCATCCGCTTGAACGCGCTCTCCAGCGGGGCCGCCTTCGCCGCGTCGGTGGCCGCCGGCCCGACGAACAGCCCGCGGACGAACCACCGCGGTCCGTCCACCCCGATGAACCGCGCCGCCTGGAAGCCGCCCTGCACCGGGATCCGGCCGGTCAGCTCCTTGCCGAAGGTGCCGCGCACCTCCTGGCCGGTACCGCCCTGCGAGGCGAGCGAGCCGAGGATCTCCTTGCGCACCTCGTCCCAGATGCCGCTGGTCCGTGGCGCCGCGAACACGCCGATCTGCAGCTCGCTGCCGGCGTGCGACATGGTCGCCGCCACGACCTGGCCCTCCGGGCTCATCTCCACCCGAACGTCCACGCCGGCGACCACCGGGATCCGCAGCGCGCCCAGGTCGATCCGGTCCAGGTCGTCCTTTGGCGCGTCCTCGACGTCCCACGGGCCGCTGGTCTGCGGGCCGGCCTCCCTGGGGGCGACCTCCCACGGCGGCGTGGCGTCCAGCTTGTTGTGCCGGGCGTGCCGCGGCTTCTTCCGGCCCAGCGCCATCAGCCCACCCCCTGCATCGCCTCGCGGGCGTCCTGCACCGCGTCCCCGGAGTCCTGCACCGCGCCTCCCGCGTCCTGCACCGCGCCCCCCGCGCCCTGCACCGCGCCCTGCACCGCGCCCTGCACCGCGCCTCCCGCGCCCTGCACCGCGCCTCCCGCGCCCTGCACCGCGTCCCCAGCGCCCTGCACCGCGTCCCCCGCGTCCTGCGGCGCGAGTCCGCCGGTGGAGCCGTGCCCGCCGGCGCCGCGCGCCGAGCCGGGCAGCGCGTCAACGGCGCGGAACGCCGCCCGCTCGACGCGCTGCACCACGAGCTGCGCGATCCGGTCGCCGCGGGCCAGCCGCACCGGGTGATCCGGGTCGGTGTTCAGCAGGTTGACCCGCACCTCGCCGCGGTAACCCGCGTCGATGGTGCCGGGCGCGTTCACCACGGTCACGCCGTGCCGGGCGGCCAGCCCGGACCGCGGGTGCACGAACCCGGCGTACCCGGCCGGCAGCGCCAGTGCGATCCCGGTCGGCACCAGGGCCCGCTCCCCCGGCGCCAGCTCGACGTCCACGGCGGTCACCAGGTCCGCTCCCGCGTCGCCGGGATGGGCGTACGCCGGCAGCGGCAGGTCAGGGTCGAGGCGCTGCACGAGCACCTCCAGCTCACTTTCGGGCACAGCGCCGAAGGCTACCTTCCCGGACCGGGCGCCCGGTGGGCCGGGACATAGACTCACCGCCGTGGCCGACCCGGCGGAGTACGACGAGCGGCTGACCGTGCCGTGGTGGTGGTGGCTGGTCGGCGCCGGCATCGCCGGCATCCTCGCCGTCGAGGTGCACCTCGCGGCACCGGACCTGCCCGTGCCGGCGGCGTACGCGCTCACCGCGGCGCTGGTGGCGGCGGCGCTGTTCGCGCTCGGCCGGGTGCGGATCACGGTGGCCGCCGGGCAGCTCCGGGTCGCCGATGCGCGGCTTCCGCTGCGGTTCGTCGCCGAGGTGGCGCCGCTGGACCCGGCCGGCAAGCGCACGCTGCTCGGCCCGAAGGGCGACCCGGCCGCGTTCGTGGTGCAGCGGGCCTGGGCACCGGGTGCGGTGTACCTGCGGCTGGACGACCCAGCCGACCCGACGCCGTACTGGCTGGTCAGCACCCGCCGCCCGGTTGCGCTGGCCGCCGCCCTGCAGGCCGCACGGGCCCGGTCGAGCTGAGCACCCGGATCGGGCCGGCCTCCGCCCGGGTCGCGGGTCGCCCGTCTGGACCTCGGGTAACCACGCGATGGCAGGTCTCCCGGTCCGGGCACGGGTCGTGGCGGGGGTCAGCGCGAGCGACCGCGCAGTTCGACGATCAGCTTCTGGCCGAGCGCCCTGGTGGCCCGGCGGTTGACCTCCGCGCCCGCGGCGGCTCCGGCCAGCATCGGGGCGAGCGAGGTGACGTTCCGGCCGACCCGGCGCAGCAGCCGGACCCGCAGCTCACGCTTGGCGGTGTGGCCGAGCACGGCGGCCAGCCCGGTGCCGGCCGCGGACTGGTTGATCGCGCGCTTGCGCACCCAGCTCATCACGTACGCGCCGGCCCGCTCCGACGGCGACCCGCGGACCTGCCGGCCGGCCAGCTCGTGCAGCTCGGCCACCAGCTTGATCTCCACCGCAGCCACCGCCAGCGTCTCGGCGGCGAGCTGCACCGGGATCGCCAGCAGGGTGGGTGGCGCGAAGTACTCCGCGCCGGCCACCGCACCGGCCGCGGCACCGATACCTGCGGTTGCCCGCGAGGCGTGCTTGACCAGCGCCTCAGCGATCTCCTCGTCGGTCCGGCCGGGGTAATGGGCGCGCAGCGTGGCCCGGTCCCGGACAGGGATCCGCGGCGCGGCGTCGACCAGCTCCTCGGCCAGCCAGCGTCCGCCCGCGACGGCGCGCAGCCCGGCGGTCCTGGCGCTCGCGGCCAGCCCGCGGGTGAGCAGGCCGAGCAGCCTGGACCGGCCCGCAACGCTCGGCTCGCGGGCGGCGCGGACCACCAACTCGCCCACGCTGGGACGGTCTGAGACGGCGGGCGTGCCGGAGGCCCCCTGAGTCGGGGACCCGGGGGGCTCCGGCCCCGATCCGCTCTGCGCGGGAGGCACGGCTCAGGCCGCGCAGTCCCGGCAGATGGGCTGCCCGTTCCTCTCGCTGGCCAGGCGGCTGCGGTGGTGCACCAGGAAGCAGCGTGAACACGTGAACTCATCAGCCTGCTTCGGGATGACCCGGACCGTCAGCTCCTCACTGGACAGGTCAGAGCCGGGTAGCTCGAACGATTCGCCGAACTCGGCCTCGTCGACGTCGACGATGCCGGACTGGGCGTCGGCCCGGCGGGCCTTCAGCTCCTCGAGCGAGTCTTCTCCGACCTCGTCGGCTTCGCTCCTCCGGGGCGCGTCGTAGTCGGTCGCCATCTATCACTCCTGTACCGATCTGCGGGTGGCGCGTGGGTAACGCATCAAGGCCTCGATCTGTGCCCGATCCGGCCAGGTTTTTCGACGGGTTTATTGATTCGGCCCCGCGAGCGCGGAAGGTTACCGTGTCGAACGACCCAGCCAGCAGGCAACACCCCCAGGTGAGCCATGAGTGTGACGGAGGTGACGTCATGTCCGCGCCATCCGCCTGGCGGCACGCCGCCGGCGACGTCGGTACATCCGCCCGCTCTGGAGCCCACCGTGCCTGCCTACCCACCACCCATACCCCCGACACACCCGCTGGCCCACCTCGGCTTCGACCCGGGATGGGCCGCCGCGGTCGCGACCGCGCACGCCGGCCTTCCGGACGGCGCGGCTGAGCCGGTCCGGTTCGGCCGGGTGGTCCGTACCGACCGCGGCCAGGTGCTGGTGCACACCGCCGACGGCCCGGTGCACGCCCTCAGCACGCTGGACGCCGTCACCGGCGACTGGGTGCTGCTGAGCGCGGCCGGCGCGGTCGCCGCGGCGCTCCCCCGGCGTACCGTCGTGGTCCGGGGCGCCGGTCGCAAGGACGCCCGGCCGCAGCCGCTGGCCGCGAACGTGGACGTCGTCCTGGTGCTGGTCGCGCTGTCCAGCGCGCCGAACCTGGGCCGGCTCGACCGGCTGCTCACCGTGGCCTGGCACTCCGGCGCCCGACCGGTGGTGGTGCTCACCAAGGCCGACCTGACCCGCACCGCCGAGTCCGAGGCCGCCGAGGTGGCCGAGCACGCGCCAGGCGTGCCGGTACACGTGGTCAGCACGGTGGACGGCCGCGGGCTGGCCGGGCTCCGCACCCACCTGGGGTTCGGCCGCACGGTGGTGCTGCTGGGCGTGTCCGGCGTCGGCAAGTCCAGCCTGGTGAACGCGCTGGCCGGCACCGAGCTGGCGGGGGTCGGCGCGATCCGGGACGACGGCAGGGGCCGGCACACCACCACCAGCCGCGAACTGCTCGTGCTGCCCGGGTTCGGCGTCTTGATCGACACCCCCGGGCTGCGCGGGGTCCAGCTCTGGGACGCCGAAGAGGGGCTGTCCCGGACCTTCGCCGACATCGAGGAGCTCGCCGCCGGCTGCCGGTTCGGGGACTGCGCGCACGAGGCGGAGCCGGGCTGCGCGGTGGTGCGGGCGGTGGCCGACGGCCGGCTGTCGCCGCGGCGGCTGGAGAGCATGCGCCGGCTGCAGCGGGAGCTGGCCTGGCTGCGGGCCCGCTACGACGCCCGGCTGCGGGCCGAGCGCCGCCGGGAGTGGCGCCAGCTCGCCCGGCAGATGCGCGAGCGCGGCAACCACCACGGTCCCCGCTGACCCGTGCCCGCCGACCCCGTCCCGCGACCCCGTCCCGCGACCCCGTCCCGCCGACGCCGTCTCGCCCGCAACCGCCGCGCCAGGCTAGATTCCGGGCATGCCGTGGGGGAGGACCGGATGACCGCGCTGAGCCCGATGGGGCGGGTGCCGCAGCGGCGCCCCGTCCCGCCGCGGATCAAGCCGCGCCGGCGGGCCGGGCCGTGGCTGGCGTTCCTCGGCGTGCTCGTGGTGGTCGCCGTAGTGGTGTGGTGGCAGGTGCTCGGCGCCGACCACAAGACAAACTCGGCCGGCGGCTGCCCCCCGAAGGCGGACCACTCGGTCGCCACGCTGGACCCGAAGACGGTGAAGGTGCGGGTCTACAACGCCACCGACATCCCCGGCCGGGCGAAGGAGGTCGCCGACGCGTTGAAGAAGCGCCGCTTCTCCGTCCTCACCTTCAGCAACGACCCGCTGCGCGAGGCCGGCACCAGGGACGTCACCGGGATGGGTGAGATCCGGTACGGCTCGAAGGGCGAGAAGCAGGCCCTGCTGCTGAGCTTCTGGTTCCCCGGCATCCAGCTCGTGTCCGACCCGCGGGGGGACGCGGCGGTGGACGTCGCGGTCGGGCCGGCGTACAAGAAGCTGGCCACCGACGCGCAGGTGGCCAAGGCCAGGAAGGCGGCCGTCGAGACCGCCCCCGACTCCGGAGGCTGCTGAGTCATGGCGGGCACGGTGCTGGACTTCCGCCCCAGCCGGCACGGCTTCCACTTCGCCAACGACTGGCCCCGCGGCGCGCCGGTCCGGCTCGGCACGGTGACCCTGTTCCGGATCCGGGCCGGGATGTGCGGTGGCATGTGCGTCGCCGCCCGCATGTCCTGGCACGCGGGTGCGCCGGTGCCGGCGGACACCACCGCGCCGGTCGGCGGCGTGCTCGCCGACCGGATCTGGCACGCACAGCTCGCCAGCCTGCGGCTGCCGCTGGGACCGCTGCGGTACCTGTGGCTGCAGCTCCCGCTGGTCTCCACGGCCACCCGGCAGCGGATCACCCTGGGCGAGGCGCTGCCGGCCCTGCGGCGGTCGATCGCTGACGGCGCGCCGCAGGTGCTCGGCCTGGTGCGCACCGTGTCCTGGAGCCCGTTCGCGGCCAGCCGCAACCACCAGGTGCTGGCGTACGGGTACGAGGTGGTCGGCGGCGGATCCGGGCAGCCGGCCGCCCGGGTGGACGTACACATCTACGACCCGAACCTGCCGGACGACGACGGTGTACGGCTTGCGGTGTACCCCGACGGGCGGGTCGAGCACCCGGACGGCAACCTGGTGGCGGCGGTCTTCCCCACCGGATAACTACGGCGTGGTCAGCGGGCGGCTACGGCCGTGGCAAACGGGTAGCCAGGCGTGGTCAGGGGGTGGCTACGGCGTGGTCAGCTCGTCGAGGAGCGCCAGGAAGGCGGGGGCGACCCCGGGCGCGGCGGCGACGAACAGCTCGGTGCCCGGCGGCCGGCCCTGCCCGCCGGACAGCTTTGCGCCGGCCTCGGCGGCGACCAGGCCGCCGGCGGCGAAGTCCCACGGGTTCAGGCCGCCCTCGTAGAACACGTCCAGCCGGCCGGCCGCCAGGAAGCACAGGTCCAGCGCCGCCGACCCGAGCCGGCGGATGTCGCGCACCCGGGGGAGCATCGCGGCGACCACCCGGGCCTGCGCGGCGCGGGTCTGCGCGGCGTAGGAGAAGCCGGTGCCCACCATCGCCTGTGCCAGTTCGGTGCAGGCGGTCACCGCCAGCCGTCGGTCCGGCCGGCCCGGCGCGGACAGCCAGGCCCCGCCGCGGGCCGAGGCCCGGAACGTCTCGCCGCTGGCCGGGTTGTGCACCGCGCCGGCCACCACCACCCCGTCCGCCTCGGCCGCCACCGACACGGCGTACTGCGGCAGCCCGTACAGGTAGTTCACCGTGCCGTCGATGGGGTCCACCAGCCACCGCACCCCGGTGGAGCCGGCCCGGTCGGCCCCCTCCTCGCCGAGCACCGCATCGCCCGGCCGCAGCCGGCGCAGCTCGCCGGCCAGGAACCGTTCCGAGGCCCGGTCCATCGCGGTGACCACGTCGGTCGGGGTGCTCTTGGACTCCACCCCCAGCGCGGCGCGGTCCAGGCCGGCGCGGTCCCGACCCTCGGCCACCAGCGCGCCGGCCCGCTGGGCGAGGTCCACCGCGATCGTCAGCAGGTCCTCGATGTCCATGCTCGGCTCCGCGTTCCCCTCGGCTCCATGCTCGGCTCCGCGTTCTCCTCGGATCCTCGCCGCGCTGCGATGCCCGCTCGCCATCGCCTCGGCATGGTCCCATCCGATCACGGCGGGATAGGGTGCCGCCAAGGCGGGGCAGGCGGGACGGGGACGTGGGCCCGGGGAGGACGGCCGTGGCAGGGGCGAGAGACCGCGCGTTCGGCATCGACATCGGCGGCAGCGGCATCAAGGGCGCCGTGGTCGATGTCCGGACCGGCGAGCTGGTGACCGAGCGGCGGCGCCTGGAGACGCCGGCCGTGTCCACCCCCGAGGCGGTCGGCAAGGTGGTCGCCACCCTGACCGGGCAGGCCGGGTGGACCGGGCTGGTCGGTGTCACCTTCCCGTCAGTGATCAAGCACGGGGTGGCGATCACCGCGGCGAACGTGCACAAGAGCTGGATCAACACCAACGCCGACGAGGTGTTCACCAGGGCAACCGGACTGGACGTCACGGTGCTCAACGACGCCGACGCCGCGGGGCTGGCCGAGGTGCGCTTCGGCGCCGCCAAGGGCGTGCTCGGTGTGGTCATCCTGCTGACCTTCGGCACCGGCATCGGCAGCGGGCTGTTGATGGACGGCGTGCTGGTGCCGAACACCGAGCTGGGGCACCTGCAGCTGGACGGGCACGACGCCGAGACCCGGGCCGCGGCGTCCGCCCGGGAGCGGGAGGACCTGAGCTGGCCCGCCTGGGCGAAGCGGGTGCAGCGGTACATGGCGCACGTGGAGGCGCTTTTCACCCCCGACCTGTTCGTGGTCGGCGGCGGGGTGAGCAAGAAGGCCGAGAAGTGGGTGCCGCTGCTGAACCTGCGCACCCCGATCAAACCCGCCGAGCTGCTGAACGAGGCCGGCATCGCCGGTGCCGCGCTGGCCGCGGTCGAGCGGCGCGGCGAATAGCGGCCGGAAGGCGCCGGAAACCGCCCCGGTCGCCCGGGGTTGCGGCGAGCATCCCGCTCCCGTAGTTACACTTGTCGGCGCAGTGCGTGCCGCCGGTCAGCCAGCCCCGGGCCGCCGGCGCGGACACACTCCCGGCAGAACGTGTCGAATCGGCAGCATGGTCCAGTCGTGGGCATGGCCTAACCGTCTGGTGAAAGGGCGTTCGTGACACCCGCAGACTCCCGGTCTGACAGCACCGAGTCCCCCAGTGCGAGCCTGAAGAACGTGACCGACCTACTGGTGGAACGCGGCAGGTCTCGAGGGCACCTCCGGGCCGACGAGATCACCGAGGCGTTCGACGAGGCGGGCATCTCCGCCTCGTCCGGCAAGCGCGTGCTGCGCGCGCTGTCTGACGAGGGAGTGACGGTCATGGTCGACGGCTCGTCCCCGCTGGGTTCCACGCACCGCGCCGCGGCGGCGTCCGCCCCGAAGCGGGCCACAGTCACCAAGAGCACCGCCAGGCGGGCAGCCAAGCCCGAGCCTGTCGAGGCCGCGCTCAAGCCCGCGCCCAAGCCGCCGGCCACCGCTGTGGCCGCCGCGCCGAGCGCGCCGGCCGCGCCGGCCAAGACCGCGGTGCGGAAGGCGGCCGGCAAGGCCACCGCCCGCAAGGCGGTACCAGCCGAGGCGGCTCCGGCCGAGGCGGCGCCGCCCGAGGCCCCCGCCGTCGTGCCCGAGCCGACCGAGGAGGTCCCCCCCGCCGACGGGATGGCCATCGACGAGCCGGTGGACCTGACCGAGGGCGAGGAGGAGGACTTCACCTGGGATGACGAGGAGGAGGAGTCCGAGGCGCTCAAGCAGGCGCGCCGCGACGCCGAGCTCACCGCCTCCGCCGACTCGGTCCGGGCGTACCTGAAGCAGATCGGCAAGGTGGCGCTGCTCAACGCCGAGGAGGAGGTCGAGCTCGCCAAGCGGATCGAGGCCGGGCTGTACGCCGCCGAGCGGCTGCGCAGCGCCGAGGACGAGGGCGAGAAGCTCACCCCGCAGTCCCGCCGCGACCTGGAGTGGATCGTCCGGGACGGCGAACGCGCGAAGAACCATCTGCTCGAGGCCAACCTGCGGCTGGTGGTGAGCCTGGCCAAGCGGTACACCGGGCGCGGCATGGCGTTCCTGGACCTGATCCAGGAGGGCAACCTGGGCCTGATCCGCGCGGTAGAGAAGTTCGACTACACCAAGGGCTACAAGTTCTCCACCTACGCGACGTGGTGGATCCGGCAGGCGATCACCCGGGCGATGGCCGACCAGGCCCGGACGATCCGCATACCGGTGCACATGGTCGAGGTGATCAACAAGCTGGGCCGGATCCAGCGCGAGCTGCTCCAGGACCTGGGCCGCGAGCCCACCCCGGAGGAGCTTGCCAAGGAGATGGACATCAGCTCGGAGAAGGTGCTGGAGATCCAGCAGTACGCCCGGGAGCCGATCAGCCTGGACCAGACCATCGGCGACGAGGGCGACAGCCAACTCGGGGACTTCATCGAGGACTCCGAGGCCGTGGTGGCGGTGGACGCGGTCAGCTTCAGCCTGCTGCAGGATCAGCTCCAGGCCGTGCTGTCCACCCTGTCCGAGCGGGAGGCCGGCGTGGTCCGGTTGCGCTTCGGGCTCACCGACGGGCAGCCGCGGACGCTGGACGAGATCGGCCAGGTGTACGGGGTGACCAGGGAGCGGATCCGGCAGATCGAGTCCAAGACGATGTCGAAGCTGCGCCACCCGTCCCGCTCACAGGTGCTGCGGGACTATCTGGACTGACCCTCTCGGTTTGCTTCCAGGCGGTCGAAGTCGGGCAGAGGAACGGCCGGCGCGGGGCGGGTCTGCTCGCCGGCCGTTCCCCGCTCCACGTCGTGAACTCGGCGGCCGGCCGCCGGACTCAGGTGGCGTCAAGGCCCATCCGGTACGCCAGGCCGCGCAGCTCCCGGCCGCCGGCTTCGCGTACCGAGTGCGCCAGCATCACCTCGACCAGGTCCCGGGCCCACGGCGAGGCGCGCATGCGTACCGATGCGAGCTGCTCGGCCTGCCGGAGCGCGGCGACGGCTTGCCTGTCGTGGCCGCGGCCCATCTGGTGGTGGGCCCGCGCAGCGTCCAGCAGCAACGCCGCGCGGCGGCTGCGCTTGAGCTTGCTCACGTCCACCTCGGCCGCGTGTTCGAGGGCCCGCGCCGGCTCGCCGGCCTCTACCGCCAGCGTCGTCCGCCACACGCCGACGTTCGCCGGCCCGAAGTACTCCCAGGCGTCCGCGCGCTCGCCGATCAGCTCGGCCACTCGAGCGGCTTCACCTTCCTGGGTTCTTACCTCCACCTGGTCGCCGCGGATCTGGGCTGCCAGCGCTGCCGTGAGCCGCAGCATGCCGTAGACCTCCTGCGCCCGCGGATCGGTCTCCACCAGCCGTTCCGGCATCCGATCGGCGGCAGCCGCGGCCCGGGCCATGCCGTGACCGACAGACCGCCGGGAGTGCGCCCGGGTGAACTCGGCCGCGGCCATCATCACCGGATCCCCGACCAGCGCGGCAGCCTCCGCCGCGCGCTCCGCGGCGATCCAGCCCAGCGCGACCTGACCGACGTTCCGGAGGGCGTAGGTGGCCTCGGCGCACGCCGTCGCCAATAGCCGCAGTGCTAGCTCGTCCCGGCCGTACGCCTGTAGCTCCATGATCAGATCGGATAGCTCGGCGATGCTCGCGCCGTCGTCGGCGTTGATCCGGGCGGCCAGCAGCGGGCCGCGGACCCGTGCCTCCAGCTCGGCCAGGCCGCGAGGTTCGGAGTCGGCAGAGTCTCCGATCCGGTACTCCATCAGCGCCGACTCAAGCGCGGGCACGCCGGCTTGCGCGTCGGCCAGGCCGGGCGCGTCGAGCGGGTACGGCTCGCCGGTCAGGTCCGTGGGTGCGACCCGGAGCGCCTCGGCGAGCTGGCGGAGCCGGGCTCGGCTGTCGAGCCCGCGGGCGCCGGTCTCCAGCATCGACACAGCCGACTTCGGCCAGCCCACCAGGTCGGCGAGCTGCTGCTGCGTCATGCCGCGCCACAGGCGACACCGCCGCACGCGATCGCCAACGTGATCCACCCGCTGTCACCTCCGTGCGCGGTGCCAGCCTACCCAGCAGCGACCGGCGAACGCGGAACGGCCCGGCCGGGGTGACGCTCCGATCGCCGCTGTCCCCGGCGGTGACTCCATGCGCACGGACGGTAGGAATCGGGGTGGTAGCGAGTGGGTACGGTCCGTACCCGGGAGAGGGACCGGACCTACCTGGTGAGGCCGATCTGTCCGGCCAGCTCCCGGGCGTCCTGCCGGACCGCGGACCGCCGGTCGGACAACTCCGCCAGAGCCTGCCGCGCGAACAGGTTGTACCGCACCGTCTCCGCCGACTCGCGGTGCGCGCGGCCGATCATGTGGATGACGCTGGCGCGTACGTTGCGGAGGTTGTGCGCTTCGGCGACATCGAGCAGGCGCCATGCCCGCTTGCTGGGGCCCGGCTGCGCGGACAGATCCAGCGCGTCCGCCCGGCCGAGCGCCTGAGCTGGTCGGACCAGACGGACGTCCATGCGCAGCGCGAAGCCGTCCACGTCCGCGCGACCGAAACGCAGCCACGGGTGGTAGTAGTTCGGGCCGAGCGCGTCGGCGGCCTGGCGTCACCGGAAGGGATAGGAGAACTAGCCCGATCCCAATGCCGCCACGCGTCGCCGGCGTTGCCGGAGTCGGCGTCGGACAGCGCGGCCGACATCTGCAGATGGCCCCACCGGGCCCGCTGCTCGCTGCCGGCGGCCGGGTCCAGGAGCGCCGCACAGTCCAGCGCGGTCGCCCTGGCCTGTTCGGGGTGGCCATACGCCCGGTAGGCCTCGCCGTAGTACCAGGCCGCCGCGGCCATGGCCAGCGGGTCGTCGGCGTCCTGCGCAGCGACCATCGCCCGGTCCGCGGCGACCCAGACCAACTCCCCGCGTGGCTGGTAGGCGAAGAAGCACTGAGCGAGGGAGTAGACGCGGGCGAGTTCGGCCTGCGCCCGCCGACGGTCGGTGCCGTCCAGCGCCCGGACCGCGGCGCGCGCCTCAGCGAGCAGACCCGGCAGCACATCCGCGACGGACGACTTCTGGTCGGGCATGGTCACCCACCGGCGCCACGCGTCGTCGATGCGGCCGCGCAGCGCGCGCAGGTCGGGCTCGGCGTCCGCGGCCGGGACCGACGCCAGCATCGCATCGGCGACGACCGGGGTCCGGGCGTGGCTGCCCTTGCTGAACGAGACCACGGGCACCCGCTGTTCTCCGGTCAGGTCTGCAAGATCGTTCACGTGGAGCACTTCGGCGATCCGCAGCAGCATCGGCAGCCGCGGCATGAGGATCCGGCCGCGTTCCAGCGCCTTGACCCACTCCCCGGACCGGCCGAGGAGTCCCCCGAAGACTTCGCGGGACAGTCCGCGGCGAGTTCGTAGGTGTTGCAGCCGGACCCCGAACGACGGTTCAGTCATGTGATCACCTCGCCGGTAACGACCGCCTGCCGGCCCGCCCCGGGAGCGACCCGGGGGCTCCACGTACCGGCGAGGGTGCGCGGTGCCAGCCTACCCAGCAGCGACCGGCGGGATGCCGGGAGATCCGGAGAGCCGGCGCGGTCACCGCTTATTCGGGCCGATCGGGGCCCGGTCCTCAGTCACAGATGTTTCGGCCTCTGCCGTTGCCCGGCTCTGCACGTGACCTGCGGATCATGCCGCTCGGGTTGAGCCGACTGTGAGACTATTTGGAGTAGTGTCGCTAGCCCATTCGGGCCTCCCGGACAGATATTGCCGGGCGGCCTGTTCGCTCTCAGCGATCAACTTAACTTTGTGAGGTTCGCGTCACGGGTCATGGGAACGAAACATCTGGCCGATAGGTTGGTCAGGGCACGCAGGACTCGAGGAGGGACCCGCCGTGACACCGACGCTTACCCCCACCGTGGTGCCCGCACCGCCATCGGCCCACGACCGCTGCGACCGCTGCGGCGCGCGTGGAATCGTACGCATCGTGCTTGCGGGCGGTGGAGACCTTGTGTTCTGCAGTCACCACGCCCGCGAGTACGACACGAAGCTGCGCGAGGTCGCCGTCCAGATGGTGCATGCCGAAGACAGCGCCGACGCGGGTTAGCAGCAGGACAGTTCGAACCGGACGGCCGGTGCCCCAGTCTGGGGCGCCGGCCGTTCGGCGTTCCCGGGGGCGGCCCACCGGGGCGGGGTCGCGTCAGCCCGCCCGGCTCGGCCCGGGTCGCGTCAGCCCGCCCGGCTCGGCCCGGGTCGCGTCAGCCCGGTGTCAGGGCCGGATCAGGGCCGCCTGACAGGGTCTGGTTGGCGAGCCGGGAACCGGGCCGCTGAGGGACCGGGTCCCGCGATCTCGACGGCGACTCGTACACCCATGCCAACGAGGAGAGGGTGACCCGTGTCGAGCCATCCCACGCCTGGTGGTCCAGGCCTGTCGATGAAACCGGTCAGCATCGCCTCGGCGGTTCCCGGGCTGACCGCGGTAGCCACCAGACCCGACGCCGGGCCGCCGGCCGCCGACCCGGACGACATCCGGCTCGCCGTCGCCTCGATGAAGGTGCGGGCGGCGGAGATGCGGCGGGCGCTGCACGCGGTCGAGGAGATCCTGGCGACGGTGGACTCCACCGCGGATACCGCGGGAGGCGGGCCTGGCGCTGGGTCGGGCGGTGGGTCGGGCGGCGCACCCGGCGGCGAGCCGGCCGGCGGGTTCACCGGCGGGGTGCACGCGACCGCGATGCGCAGCGTCCCGCGGTGGCACTTCGCGATGCTGAACGACTACGAGCGCAACGACGCCTTCGCGGTGGCGCTGGAGCGCAAGGTCCGGCCGGGCTCGCACGTGCTGGACATCGGCTCGGGCACCGGCCTGCTGGCGATGATGGCGGTGCAGGCGGGCGCCGGCCGGGTGACCACCTGCGAGGCCGACCCCGTGCTGGCCGAGATCGCCTGCCGGGTGGTCGAGCAGCACGGCCTGTCCGACGTGATCACGGTGCTGCCGAGGATGTCCACCGACCTGCGGGTGGGCGTCGACCTGCCGCCGGCCGACCTGATCGTCTCCGAGATCGTCGACTGCGGCCTGATCGGCGAGGGCATCCTGCCGACGATCCGGCACGCGCGGACGCACCTGCTGGCCCGCGGCGGCACCCTGCTCCCCGAGCGCGGCCGGCTGGTCGGCGCGCTGGTGGACAGCGCCGTCATCGCCGGCCTGAACCGGGTGAGCACCGCGGGCGGGTTCGACGTTCGGCTGCTGAACGGGCTGTCCACCCGGGGCCACTTCCCGGTACGGCTGCGCACCTGGCCGCACCGGCTGCTGTCGGAGCCCACCGAACTGGTGCGGTTCGACTTCGCCCGCGACCCGCTGACCGACGGCGAGCGGGCGGTCTCGATACCGGTCGCCAAGGACGGCGTGGCGTACGCGCTGGTCTCCTGGTTCGAGCTCGAGCTGGCCGGCGGAATCGTGTTACGCAATTCGCCGGACAATTTCAGCTCGCACTGGATGCAGGCGTACGCGCCGTTCGACGAGCCGATCGAGCTGCTGGCCGGCGGTTCGTTCGAAATGTGCCTGCGGTGGCAGGACGAAAGGATTTCGGTCCGACCCGGGAACCTGCTGGAGAAGGCAGAGGTGGCGTGATGAGCTTCACGGCCGTGTACGAACCGTTCCAACTGTCCGCGGACGAGCTGAGCGAGCTCGCGCTGCGCTTCGCGAGCAACCCGATCTACCTGGACAACGAAGAATGGGAGAACGACGACAACCCGTACCGCCGGCAGCTCCGCCCGCAGGTCATCAAGTACCTGGACTTCAGCAAGTCGCTGCCCCGGGACGAGATCCTGCACTATGAGAGCCTGGCCGCGCAGCGGCTGCTCGCCTCGATCTACGAGACCGACCTGATGTTCCTGCCGAAGTCGCGGATGACCGAGCAGAAGCTAAAGGACTTCGGGCAGTTCTACAGCGCATCGAACCGGGCGCTGGGCGAGATGATCCGGCCGGCGCTCGAGCAGCACGTCTTCGGCTTCCTGGACGAGGAGGTCGAGGTCACCGGGCAGTGGACCAGGGAGAGCCTGGAGGCGTACCTGCGGCCGCTGCTCACCTCGGACCAGACCGCGCCGTCGCTGTCGGAGCAGGCGATCGCGCGCTCGGCCGACCCGAAGCGGGCGGCCCGGATGTGGCTGATCCAGTTCGCCCCGGACTTCCTGTCCGAGGCGTCGCCGATGATCCGCAACGTGATGGGCTACTACGGCCCCGCGCAGTCCGACTGGTTCAAGATCATCATCGACGAGTACGGGTACGGCGTGCACGGCACGAAGCACAGCACGCTGTTCGAGCAGACGCTGGGCTCCATCGGCATGCGCTCCGACCTGCACCACTACTGGCAGTACTACCTGGCCAGCAGCCTGCTGCAGAGCAACTACTTCCACTACCTCGGCAAGAACCACGAGCTGTTCTTCCGCTACTTAGGCGCGCTGTACTACACCGAGACCACGCTCATCGGGTTCTGCCGGCGGGCGGCCGACCTGCTCACCGAGGTGTTCGACGGCGAGATCGACGTGCGGTACTTCACCGAGCACGTGCACATCGACACCCACCACGGCCGGATGGCGCTGGAGAAGCTGATCCTGCCGGTGGTCGAGGCCTGCGGGGAGGAGGTCATCCCGGAGATCGTCCGCGGGTACGAGGAGTTCCAGCTCATCGCGCAGGTCGCCGACGAGGACTTCGCCACCCAGGTGCTGTGGATCGACGAGGGCCCGCTGAACAAGGAACTGCACGACCCGGTCTGGGCGGCGATCGAGTCCGGAAAGGTGCAGGCCCCGGTGGCGCACATCGTGGAGCCGCGCGGGGAGCTGTCCAACACGCACAGCCACGACGGCGACGAACTGTGCCACATCGTGTCCGGCACCATGCGCTTCGTCAGCGGGTTCGAGTCGTACCAGATTCTCGAGGCGGGCCAGGGCACCGTGATCCGGAAGAACCGGCTGCACGGCGCGATCATCGAGTCCGAGGAATGCGTGTACGAGATCCATTCGATCGGAGACTACCGCAAATGCTTGTCCTGAACTTCGCGGTGGCCGGCGCCGGAAACTGTATCGAAGTGGCCGGCGCACCATTCGTGTTCGCCCGCACCGAGCACGGCTCGTTCGTGCTGCCGGCGCGCTGCCCGCACCGCGGCGGCCCGCTGAACCTGGCCAAGTCCGGGTCGTGCGCGTGCCGGCTGGTCTGCCCCTGGCACGACCGCGACACCACGGTGACCAGGTTCTTCAAGGCAGGAGTGCCGGCCGCCCGGCGCGGCAACTCGGTGACCGCCGTGTTCCCGGTGCCGGAGACGGCGCCCTACACGATGGGCTACCTGCCGCTGTCGGAGGAGCTGCACTGCGCGGCCCGTAGCGAGCCCGTTCGACGGAGGGAGTTCCCGTGGGCATCGAAGATCCCGACACCAGACCCCTGATCATCCTGGTCAGCAGCGGCTACCACCTGTACCGGGAGTACCTGCTGAGCTCGGTCGCGCGGGCGGCCCGGGTCTGGCTGTTCCTGGGTGCGGAGCCGACCTGGGAGCGCCGGTACCTCGCCGGCCACACCGTGGTGGACACCCTGGACGCCGACGCGATGATCGCCGCGGCCCGCGAGGTGCAGCGGCGGCACCGGATCGACGGCGTGCTGTGCTGGGACGAGATCCGGACCGTGCCCACCGCCCGGCTGGCCGCGGCGATGGGCGTGCCCGGCGGCCAGCCGGACGCGGTGGGCCGCTGCCGGGACAAGCACCTGACCCGGACCGCGCTGGACGCGGCCGGCGTGCCGCAGGCGGCCTCCGCCCTGGTGTCCGACCTGGCCGGCGCGCGGGCGGCGGCCGAGCGGACCGGGTACCCGGTGGTGCTCAAGCCGCGCGCGCTGGGCGCCAGCATCGGCGTGGTCACGGTGGCCGGCCCGGCCGGGCTGGCCCACGGGTTCGCGATCGCCCGGGCCGGGTTCGAGGACGGGGTGCCGTACTACGACGCCGGGATCCTGGTCGAGGAGTTCATGGCCGGCGAGGAGATCTCGGTGGACTCCGCGATCGTGGACGGCCACCTGGAGCCGCTGTTCTGCGCCCGCAAGGTCAAGGGGTTCGGGGTGCACTGCGAGGAGATCGGCCACACCGTGGACGCCGACGACCCGCTGCTGGCCGACCCGGGGCTGCTGGCGGTGCTGCGCGGGGCGCACGCCGCGGTGGGGTACCGCAACGGGATCACGCACACCGAGGTGATGCTCACCGCGGCCGGCCCGAAGATCGTGGAGATCAACGCGCGGCTCGGCGGCGACCTCATCCCGTACGTGGCGCAGGTGGCGACCGGTATCGACCCCGGGCTGGCGGCGGTGCAGGTGGCGACCGGCGTGCGGCCGGACCCGGCACCGGCCCGGCACCGGGTGGCGGCGGTGCGGTTCCTGTACCCGGACTCCGACGCCACGGTGGCCATGCTCGAGCTGGACCGGGCGGCCCTGCCGGCCGCGGTGGAGACCGCAGGGGTGCTCGCCTGTCCCGGCCAGCGGCTGGAGCTGCCGCCGCTCGGGCACGTGACCAGCCGGTACGCCTTCGTGGTGGCGCACGGCGCGTCCGCGGCCGGGTGCTGGGCTACCACCGGGGCCGCCGCCGCCGCGTTCACCCTGCGGGTCGTGGAGGACGAGCTGGTGACCTCGAGCTAGAGCGCGCCGGGCGGTGGCAACGGGGCTGCGACCGCTCGGCGCCCCACCGGTGTTCCGCCCCGGAACCGGGTGACCCGTCCGAGAGGGGACCAGCGAGATGACCGAGACGGCCGCACGGACCGCGGTGCCGGCTGACCTGGCCGCGGTGCCGGCTGAGCTGGCCGCGGCACCGGCCGGCCCGGACCCGGCACTGGCCGCCCCGGCCGCGGCATCGGCGGACCTGGCCGGCACAGACGCGCCCACCGCCCGCCGCGACTTCGGCATGCTGTGGGCCGGCCAGTCACTGAGCCTGCTCGGCGACCAGTTCATGGTCATCGGCCTGCCCCTGCTGGCCGTGACCGTGCTCGGCGTCTCGGCGGCGCGGGCCGCGCTGCTGCCGTTCGCGCTGTTCCTGCCGTTCCTACTGCTGGGCCTGCCGGCCGGCGCGATCCTGGACCGGCTGCGCCGCCGGCCGGTGCTGATCGCCTGCGACTCGGTGCAACTGGCCAGCTACCTGACCATCGCGGTGCTCGCCACGCTGCACCTGCTGCCGTTCTGGCTGCTGATGGTGCTGGTCGGCGTGTGCGGCTGCGCCACGGTGTTCTTCCAGGTCGCGTACTCCTCGTTCCTGCCGACCCTGTTCTGCGAGCAGCGGAGCCTGCAGCGGGGCAACGCCCGGCTGTTCTTCTCCGAGTCGGTGTCCCGGTCGGTCGGCCCGATGCTGGCCGGGCCGCTGATCCAGCTCGCCGGCCTGGTGGTCGGGGTGTTCGCCAACGTCGGCACGTTCGCCTTCTCGGTGCTCACCCTGCTCGGCATCCGCAACCGGGAGGAGCCGCCGCGGGCGCCGCAGCGGGAGCCCGGCTGGCTGGTCCGGGACATGCGCGAGGGGCTGCGGTTCGTGGCCCGGCACCCGCTGCTGGCACCGGTGTTCGCCTGCGGCTGCGTGTACGTGCTGTTCCTGTCCATGATCGACGCAATCCTGGTGCTGTACTGCGGCCAGGTGCTGTACCTGAACGCCGCCGCCACCGGCCTGGTGGTGGGCGCGGCCGCGCTGGGCTTCCCGGTCGGCAACGTGGCGTCCACCAGGCTGGCCGACCGGCTCGGCATGCCGCGCACGCTGGTGCTCGGCGCGTCGGTGTCGGTGACCGGGATCGTGCTGATGGCGGTGGCCGGCAGCGCCGGCTCGGCGGTCGGCCTGGTGGCCGGCAGCGTGCTGCACGGGATGGGCGAGGGCGCGTTCGGGCCGACCTCGCTGACGCTGCGGCAGACGGTCAGCCCGGCCGGGCTGCTCGGCAGGGTCAACTCGGTGCAGCGGTTCCTGCTGTGGGGCACGGTACCGGTGGGCGCCCTGGTCGCGTCGGTCTCCATCACCCTGGTCGGCCTGCGCGGCGCGATATGGATCGGCGCGCTGGGCACCGTGCTCTGCCTGCCGCTGCTGCTGCGCCGCGGGATCCTGGCCGACCTGCGCGGCGGCCGGGCCCTGCCGGCAGGGCCCTGAACCACCTGCCCTGACAGCTACCTGATCGAGGAGGCAGTCCCATGGGATACGCCCCGGGCATCGAGGAGTTCGTGGACCGGTGTAACGAGGCCATGCCACCGGACTTCTACACCTACCCGGTGCAGCGGCAGCGGGAGCTGTACCTGGGCCTGACCGAGGTGTTCCGGTACGACCTGCCGGCCGCGGTGCGGATCGACGACGCGGTGGTGCTGCGCGGCGGGCGGGCGCTGCCGGTCCGCGTCTACACCCCGAGCAGCCGCGCCGGCGCCGGGGTCGTGTTCTACATCCGTGGCGGCGGGTTCGTCGTCGGCTCGCTGGAGACGCACAACACGGTGGTGGCCGAACTGGCCGACCGGACCGGGCTGGCCTGCGTGGCGGTGAACTTCCGGATGGCCCCGGAGAACCCGTTCCCGGCCGCGCTGGAGGACTGCCACGACGCGCTCCGCGGCGTGCTGGCCGACCCGGCCGCGGTCGGGCTGGACATCGACCCGGGCGCCGCCGTGCTGGCCGGCGACAGTTCGGGCGCCAACATGGCGGTCGCGGTCGCGATGATGCTGCGCGACCGGGGCGGCCCGCGGCCGGCCGGCCAGGCGCTGATCAGCCCGGTGCTGGACTTCACCCGGTGGCGCTCCGGCGGCGAGGACGCGCCGCTGCTGACCGGCGGCGAGATGGAGTACTACACCGCCTGCTACTGCCCGCGGCCGGAGCAGGCGGCGCACCCGTACGTCTCGCCGCTGGTGTCGGGCGAGTTCCACGACCTGCCGCCCGCGTACATCATGGGGGCCGAGATGGACTCGCTGCGGGTGGACGGCGAGCGGTACGCCGCGGAGTTGGCGCGCCACGGCATCCCGGTCGAGCACGTGGTCGAGCCGGGGCTGGTGCACGCGGCGGTGCGCGCCCGGGGCCTGAGCCCGCAGGTGGCCGACGCGTGGAAACGGTTCTGCGTGGCCGCCGCGGCCCTGGCCCGGGGGGCCGACCGATGACCTCGCACCGCGACCCGGACGGCCCGGTGGTGATCGTCGACCCGTACTCCTCGGCGGCCCTGTTCGCGCCCGCCTTCCACGACGCCGGGGTGGAGGTGGTGGCCGTCGTGTCGGCGCCCGAGCCGCCGCAGGTGTACGCGGCGTCGTACCGGCCGGACGACTTCGGCGAGATCGTCACCTGCACCGGCGACCCGGGGCCGGTGCTGGCCCGGCTGCGGGAGCTGCGCCCGCGGGCGGTGCTGGCCGGCTGCGAGTCCGGGGTGGAGCTGGCCGACCTGCTGGCGCCGCGGGTGGTGCCCGAGGTGGCCAACGTGCCCGGGCTGGCCGGCGCCCGCCGGCACAAGGCGGAGATGGCCGCCGCGGTGGCCACCGCCGGCCTGCCGGTCATCCCGCAGATCTGCTCCGCGGACGCCGCCGAGATCGCCGCCTGGATCGACCGGACCGGCCTGGCCGGGTGCGACCTGGTGGTGAAGCCGCCCAAGAGCGCCAGCACCGACGGGGTGACCAAGGTGCCGGGCGGTGCCGGCTGGCGGCGCGTGTTCGACTCGTTGATCGGCCGGCCGAACCGGCTGGGCATCGTCAACGACCGGCTGCTGGTGCAGCAGTTCGCCGCCGGCGTGGAGTACGTGGTGGACACCTTCAGCCACGCCGGCGTGCACACGCTGACCGACGTGTGCCGGTACAACAAGGTGGACAACGGGCCGTACATGGCGGTGTACGACACGATGGAGTGGCTGCGGCCGGACGACCCGGTGATCGACACCCTGTTGCCGTACGCGTACGGCGTGCTGGACGCGGTGGGCCTGCGGTACGGCGCCGCGCACGTGGAGCTGATGCTGACCGCCGACGGCCCGCTGCTGATCGAGGTCGGCGCGCGCGCCCACGGCGGCGGGCACCCGCGGTTCTGCCGGGTCGCCACCGGGGACAGCCAGATCGACCGCACGGTCCGGTACTTCACCGGGGCCGGCGACCTGCCGCCGCGGTACCGGCTGCTGTCGCACACCCTGGTGGTGTTCCACATCGCGCGCGCCTCGGGGGTGCTGCGCAACGCGGAGGTGCTGGACGCGGTGGAGTCGCTGACCAGCCACCACTTCTCGGTGCGGCACCCGCGCAACGGGGCGTACCTGCCGATGACCCGGGACCTGTTCGCCAGCCTGGACTTCGGCTTCGCGGTGCTCACCCACCAGCGGCCGGAACAGTTGCGTGCCGACTACGAGACGCTGCGCCGGCTGGAGGGCAACCTGCTGCTCGACGCCGCCGCGTAATCGATCGGCTACGCTCCGCCCGACCCGCACACCCGGAGGCGTCATGTCGCAGTCCATCGCCCACCCGCCCGGGCGGCTGGTGGATGCCGGTGCGCACCGGCTCTGGGTGGAGACCGAGGGCGAGGGCCCGCCGGTTCTGCTGCTGGCGGGGCTCGGGCCGGCCGGCTCGCACACGGTGTTCCACCCGTACTTCACCGACCTGGCCGACGACCACCGGGTGATCTACGTGGACCTGTACGGGCGGGGCCGCTCCGACCACCCGGCGGACCTGCGGGAGATCACCTTCGCCGGCGATGTGGCGGATGTGGCCGCGCTGGTCGGGCGGCTCGGGCTCGGTCCGGTCAACGTGTACGGCTTCTCCTACGGCGGGCTGCTCGGGCAGGCGCTGGCCCTGGACCACCCGGATCTGGTGCGCCGCCTGGTGGTGGCCAACAGCCTGCACAGCCCGCGGATGTGGCAGCTCAACCACGCCAACATCAATCGCGAGATCGCCAACCAGCTCCCGGAGGTGTGGGAGCGGATCGAGGCGCTGCATGCCGAGGCGGTGCCGTCCACCGACCCGCGGCTGGCCGAGCTGTTCGGGCAGGCGGCCAGGCTGGTGCGCTTCCACAACCCGGACAACGCGGCCAGGCTGGCCACCGAGCCGGGCGCCCGCAACCTCGAGCTGTACCCGCTGTTCGTCGGCGCGGACGTGGACTTCGTCATCGGCGGCCAGGTGGCGGCGATCCCGGACTTCCGGCCGCGGCTGGCCGGGATCGCCGCGCCGGTGATGGTGCTGGCCGGGCGGTACGACCGGGCGCTCTACCCGCGGCTGCAGCGGGAGTTCGTCCGGGCCGACCCGCGGATCGAACTGCACGTGCTGGAGCGCAGCGGCTCGTTCTCGCACGTGGAGGAGCCCGAGACGGTCTTCGCGCTGGTCCGCAAGTTCCTGGCGTAGCGCGGGGCTCGCGCGTGTCAGGCTTGACTTATATAAGTAGATGCTGAGATGGTTGCGGGGTGCACGCGTTCGACGTTCTCGGCGATCCGGTGCGGCGCCGGATCCTGGAGCTGCTGGCGGACGGCGAGCGGGCGGCCGGTGAGGTCGGCGCGGTGGTCCAGCAGGAGTTCGGGATCTCCCAGCCCGCGGTGTCGCAGCACCTGCGGGTGCTCCGCGACAACGGCTTCGCTACCGTCCGCGCCGACGGCGCGCGCCGCATCTACACCGTCGACCCCGCGCCGCTGCGGGAGGTCGATGAGTGGCTGGAGCGGTACCGCCGGTTCTGGAACCAGCGGCTGGACGCCCTGAGCACGGAGCTCGCCCGCGGCCGGCGCGGACGCCGGACCCGGGACGGCGCCGGCGCCGGCGCGGCAGGCACCACACCGGGACAGGCCGCCCCGGATCAGACCGCCTCCTCCCCGTGACGTGGGGCTACGGCGACCAGCCGACCAGCGAGCCGACACCTCCCGCGGGTGGCGCGCGCACACTGGCCCGGCGGCCGGTCCCGCCTCACCCGTTCGGTCGCAAATTGGTGGACTCTGTGACACCAGGGCGGCGGGCTCCGATATGTCAGCATGCAGGTGCCGATACCCGCCCCGTCCCGCCGGGGGAACGCCGACTACGACAGCCCAGCGCCGGTCGTCCCCCTCCCCGACGACGTCGCCTCGCTGGCGCGCCGGATCTACCACAGCCGCCCGCAGGTCGTTCCGTTCGCCGACGTCGCGTTCCGGCTCCGCCAGGCGGGCTACAGCGCGACCGTCGAGCAGGTACGCGCCGCCGTCACGCGGTAGCGGGCGCTACCAACGGCGGATCTCCGCGATGCGGCGCTGGATCTCCTCGGCGCTGGCCATCGCGATCGGCGGTCCGCCGCAGGCCGCCCGGAGCTGGGCGTGGATGCTGCCGTGCGGCCGGTCCGTGCGGTGGTGGTACGCCGCGACCAGGCCGTTCAGTTCGCGGCGCAGCGCCTGACGGACCTCGTGCAGCGGGACCGTGGCGGCCTCGCGGGGCGGCTGGGCGGCGCCCCGGCGGCGCTGCTCGGCGAGCTGCCTGGCCTGGTGCTGCCGCAGCAGCAGCGCCACCTGCTCGGGCTCCAGCAGGCCCGGCAGCCCGAGGTAGTCCTCCTCCTCCGGTGTGCCCGGGGTGGCCCCCAGGCCGAACGACGCCCCGTCGAAGATCACCTGGTCCAGCTCGGCGCGCGCCCCCAACGCCTCGAACGCGCGGTCGTCCTCGCCCGGCTCGTCGGCCGACCGGTTCGCGCGCTCCAGCAGCGCGTCGTCCCAGCCCTGCTCGTCCGGGGGTTCGCCGAGCACGTGGTCCCGCTCGCTCTCCATCTCCCCGGCCAGCGCCAGCAGGCCCGGCACGCTGGGCAGGAACACCGACGCGGTCTCCCCCGGCCGGCGCGCGCGGACGAACCGGCCCACCGCCTGGGCGAAGAACAGCGGGGTGTTCACGCTGGTGGCGTACACCCCCACCGCCAGCCGCGGCACGTCCACGCCCTCGCTGACCATCCGCACCGCGACCATCCACCGGTCGTCGGAGGCGGCGAACCCGGCGATCCGCCCGCTGGCCTTCGGGTCGTCGGACAGCACCACCACCGGGGCGCAACCGGTGATCCGGGCCAGGTGACCGGCGTACGCGCGGGCGGACACGTGGTCGGAGGCGATCACCAGGCCCGCGGCGTCCGGCATCCCGCCCGCGCGCACCTGGGCCAGCCGGGTGTCGGCCGCGGCCAGCACCGCGGGGATCCACTCCCCGGCCGGGTCCAGCGCGGTCCGCCAGGCCCGGGCGGTGTACTCCTTCGGCAGCGGCTCGCCCAGCCGCACCGCGTGCTCCTCGCCGGCCCTGGTCCGCCATCGGGTCTCGCCCGAGTACGCCAGGAAGATCACCGGACGCACCACGCCGTCCCGCAACGCCTCGCCGTACCCGTAGGCGTAGTCGGACCGGGACCGCAGCAGGCCGTCGGGGCCGCGCTCGTAGCCGACGAACGGGATCGGGTTGTCGTCGGAGCGGAACGGGGTGCCGGTCAGCGCCAGCCGCCGCACCGCCGGGGCGAACGCCTCGCGCACCGCGTCGCCCCAGGACAGCGCATCCCCGGCGTGGTGCACCTCGTCCAGGACCACCAGGGTGCGCCGGTGGTCGGTGCGCGCCCGGTGCAGCATCGGGTGGGCGGCCACCTGCGCGTAGGTGACCGCCACGCCGCGGAAGTCGCGGGCGATCGCGCCGGCGCTGTTGCGGAACGTCGGGTCCAGCGCGATGCCGTGGCGCTGCGCCGCGGCGGCCCACTGCGACTTCAGGTGCTCGGTGGGGGTGACGACGGTGACCGCCTGCACGGTGTGGTCGGCGATCAGTTCGGCCGCCACCCGCAGCGCGAACGCGGTCTTGCCGGCGCCCGGGGTGGCCACCGCGAGGAAGTCGGCCGGGCGGCCGGCCAGGTAGCGGGTGAGCGCGCGCCGCTGCCACACCCGCAGCGGCGGTACGGCGGCGGACTCGGTTGGCGCCGTACTCACGCACCCTCCTCGCAAGCGAAACGACCCCGCGGGCGGGGCCGTCGACTCGCCCGCCAGCCTAGTGGTCAGCGCCGTCGCTCTGCGCGACCACCCGTGGCGATCACTGCGGGCCGGCGACAGCGGTCCGAGCCCTGACCGCGCCGCCTGATTCGCCGGATCGAGCGGGATACGTGAAAATGTCTCGCCTTGCTGCTACCACCGGCTGCGGCGACATGTCACCATCGCCGGCATGTCCGTGACGCCCGAGGGCCGCACCCGCGCCGCCGTGTTCACCGCGTACGGCGTTCAGGGCACCGTGTTCGCCTCGCTGGTCACCCACGTGCCGACCCTGCAGGACCGGTTCGGGTTCTCCGACGGCACGCTCGGGCTGCTGCTGCTCGCGGTGCCGGTCATCGCCGGGCTGGGCAGCGTGTTGGCCGGCGCGCTGTCCAGCCGGTACGGCAGCGCGCCGGTGCTGCGGATCAGCCAGCCGGCGGTGTGCCTGTCGGTGTGGGCGATCGGGGCGTCGCACCACCTCGGCGCGCTGCTTCCCGCGCTGGCCGCGTTCGGGCTGTTCGTCGGCATGGTGGACGCCTCGGCGGGCATGCAGGGGGTGCTGCTGGAGCAGCGGTACGCCCGCAACATCATGCACGGCTTCTTCTCGGTGTGGAGCTTCGCCGGGATCCTGGGCGCCGGCATCTCCTCGGTGACCAACCACTACGACCAGCCGCTGGCCCGGTCGCTGGGCATCGTGGCGCTGGCCGGCGTCGCGGCGTCGGCGTACACCGGGCGCTGGCTGTTGCGCGGCCGGCCGCTGGCCGTGGCCGCCGTTGCGCCGGCTCCCGTTGCGCCGGCTCCCGTTGCGCCGGCTCCCATTGCGCCGCCCCCTGTTGCGCCGGACGCCGCCACGGCCACGGTCGCACAGGCCGCCGCCGCGCCGAGGGCCGCCGCGATCCCGTGGCGCCCGGTCATCCTGGTCGGCCTGGTGGTCACGTTCATGTACGTCGCGGACGCGGCCACCTCGAACTTCTCCGCGCACTACCTGCAGCACGAACTGCACGGCAGCGACACCGTCGGGCCGCTGGCGTACGCGTTCTACCAGGCGGCGATGGTGCTCGGCCGGGCGACGGCGGACCGGCTGGTCGGCCGGTACGGGCCGGTCCGGATCGTGCGTGCCGGGGGCCTGGTCGCGCTGGCCGGCATCGCGGTCGCCACCGTGGCGCCGAACCCGTGGGTGGCGATCGGCGGGTTCTTCGTGCTGGGCGCCGGGTTGTGCCCGGTGGCACCGCAGGCGTTCACCGCCGCCGGCCAGCTCGACCCGGGCGGCTCCGGCGTGGCGGTGGCCCGGATCAACGTCTTCAACTACGTCGGGTTCGTGCTGGGCGCGCCGCTGATCGGGCTGGTCACCGAGGCGGTGAACGAGCGGGTCGCGTTCGGGCTGCTGCTCGTGTTCGGGCTCGGCATCGTGGCGCTCGCCCGGGCGTACGACCCGCAGCGGCTGCGCGCGGCAGGGCAGCCCACGCCCGGCCGCGCCGGCAGCCCGGTCTGACTGCGGCCCGTCTGAGGGTGGGCCGGTCCGACGGTGGGCCCGGTCCGGCGGTGGGCCCGGTCTGACTGCGGCCCGGTCTGAGGTGAGTCGGACCGACGGTGGGCCCGGTCCGGCGGTGGGCCGGTGGCGGGCCGGTCCCGAAGGCCGCCCGGTCTGGGGCACCGGCGCGCCGGAGAGTCCCCTGGATGGGCGAAACGGCGCCGGACAGTGCATGCTTGCGCGGTGACCGCCCAGCCCCAGCGGGAACCGCGGCCGGACGCGCCCCGCCCGGCGACGCGGAGAGCAGCCGAGTGGGCGGACCGGACGGTCGAATCCGTCAAGGACACGGTTCGCGACACCGTGCGGCCGGTCGCGCACCGCGGTCCCGTCCCGCTGCTCCGCCGTACCTGGAGCAAAGCCTGGGCCGACCGCATTTTCGGGCTGTCCGCGGAGGCCGGTTTCTGGCAGCTCCTGTCGGTGCCCCCGCTGTTCCTGGCCATGCTGGGCAGCCTGGGCTACGTCGGCGGGCTGTTCGGGCAGGCAACCGTGGACCGGGTCGAGCAGCAGTTGCTCGAGGTCTTCGGCCGGGCGTTGAGCGCGGATGTGGTGGCCGACCTGATCACCCCCATCGTGCATGACGTGCTGCGTCGCGGACGGCTGGACGTGGTCAGCATCGGGTTCGTGCTGTCGCTGTGGGCCGGCTCGTCCGCCACCGCCACGTTCGTCAACACGATCACCATCGCGTACGGCATGCGGGACGAGCGCGGTGCGATCCGCAGCCGTCTGCTGGCGCTGGGGCTGTACCTGCTCACCGTGCTGATCGGCGTGATGCTGCTGCCGCTGCTGGTGCTCGGCCCCGGCGAGCTGGTCCGGTTGGCGCCCGGCGGCGTCCGCAGCGAGGTGAGCTGGCTGGTGGGGCACCTGTACTGGCCGGCGGTGATCGTGCTGCTGCTGCTCAGCCTGATGACCTTCTACCACCTGGCCCCGCCGCGGCGGCTGCGCTGGCGACAGGGGCTGCCCGGCGCGGTGCTCGCGATGGGGGTGTTCATCCTCGGCGGGTTCGCGCTGCGGCGGTACATCGCGTTCGTGGTGGGCCGGGCCTTCACCTTCGGCACGCTGGCCGCCCCGATCGCCGCGCTGCTGTTCCTGTACCTGCTGGCGTTCGCGGTGCTGATGGGCGCTGAGCTGAACGCCACCATCGACCAGATGTGGCCGGCCAAGCCCACCCGCCGGGAGCGCCGGCAGGCCGCCGCCATGGCCGCCGCCGCTCCAGCCGAAGCTGCCGGAGCCGGGTCGAGGGCGGGCGGGCCCCCGGCCGCAGCGTCGGGGACGGCCGGGCCGGCGGCGGCAGGGTCAGGCGCGGCCGCGGCGGGGGCGGCCAGGTCAGGTGCGGCCGGGCCGGGCGTGGCAGGGCTGGCGGCAGGGTCGGGAGCGGCCGGGCTGGCGGCGGCAGGGTCAGGCGCGGCCGCGCCGGGGGCGGCCGACGATGGCCCCGAGGTCAGCGCCGAGGTCGCGGCCTATCCCTCACCGCGGCCGGACGGCAGCGACTCGTAGATCCGCTTGCAGTCCGGGCACACCGGCGAGCCGGGCTTCGGCACCCGGGTCACCGGGAACCGCTCCCCGCACAGCGCCACCACGAACGTGCCGAGGACCGCGCTCTCCGCCATCTTGGCCTTGTCCACGTAGTGGAAGAGGCTGTCGCCGGTGTCGGTGTCGTCGACCTTCGGCGTCTCGAGTACCTGGGTCTGTTTCACGCCGTCCATGGTGCCAAAGTCCGGCAAGTACCGTCGGGTGCGTGCGGATCGAGCCCGAAGTCGCCGGAGCGCTGGCCGCGGGACAGCCCGTGGTCGCGCTGGAGAGCACCCTGCTGGCGCACGGCCTGCCCCGCCCGGCCAACATCGAGGTGGCCGGCCGGATCGAGGCCGCGGTGCGGGCCGGGGGCGCGGTGCCCGCCACGGTCGCGGTGCTCGACGGGCACGTCCGGCTGGGGCTGGACGAGGCCGCGCTGGCCCGGATCTGCACCGACCCGACCATCCCGAAGCTGTCCGCCCGGGATGTGCCGGTCGCGGTGGCGCTGGGGCTGTCCGGGGCGACCACGGTGGCCGGCACCGCGGTGCTCGCGGCCCGGGCCGGCGTCGCGGTGTTCGCCACCGGCGGGCTGGGCGGGGTGCACCGGCAGGCCGCGGAGACCTTCGACGAGTCTGCGGACCTGGCCACGCTGGCCGCGACGCCGATCGTGGTGGTGTGCGCCGGGGTGAAGTCGATCCTGGACGTGGGCCCCACCCTGGAGCGGCTGGAGACGCTGTCGGTCACCGTGCTGGGGTACCGCACCCGGCGGTTCCCCGGCTTCTACCTCACCGACTCCGGCTTCGGGCTGGACTGGCAGGTCGACTCGGCCGAGGAGGCGGCGGCGGTCTTCGCGGCACGCCGCGAGCTTGGCGCCGGCGCGGTGGTGCTGGCCAACCCGCTACCTGCCGCCGAGCAGCTCGACCCGGCGCTGCACGAGCGGGTGCTGGCCTCGGGGCTTGCCGGGCTGGCCCACGACGGGGTGCAGGGCAAGGCGGTCACCCCGTACCTGCTGGCCCACTTCCATCGCGAGACAGGGGGCGCGAGCCAGGCGGTCAACATCCGGATCATCCTGCGCAACGCCGAACTGGCCGCGCGGGTGGCCGCCGCGCTGTGACCGCCGCTGTGACCGCCGCTGTGACCGCCGCGTGGGGCGGGCCACCGTGAGGGGCGCGGTGACCGTCAGCCGGCCGGTGCTGGTCGTCGGAGACGTGGCCATCGACGTGGTGGCCCGACACCGCGGCCCGCTGCGGCCCGGTACCGACACCGCGGCCACGGTGCATACCAGCGGCGGTGGAGCGGCGGCCAACGTGGCGGCCTGGCTGGCGCACCTGGGCGTACCGGTCACCCTGGCCGGCCGGATCGGTGCCGACGACGCCGGGCGGGCGCAGCGGGCGGAGCTGGCCGGGTACGGCGTGCGGTGCGCGCTGGCAGTCGACCCGGAGCTGCCGACCGGGTGCGTGGTGGTGCTGGTCGGCCCGGACGGCGAGCGCACGATGCTGCCGGACGCCGGTGCGAACGCAAGGCTGTCCGCCGCCGACCTCCCCGAGCCGCCGCCCGGCGGGCACCTGCACCTGTCCGGGTACCCGCTGCTGCGCGCCCCGTCCCGGCCGGCCGCCCTGGTGGCGCTGCACCGCGCCCGGGCCGCCGGGTTGACCGTGTCGGTGGACCCGGCCTCGGCCGCACCCTTGGAGGCGGTCGGGCCGGCGGAGTTCATCGGGTGGACCCGCGGGGCGGACCTGCTGCTGCCGAACGCCGACGAGGCGAGGCTGCTGTCCGGCGAGGGCGACCCCCAGCGGGCGGCCCGGGTGCTGGCCGGCTGGTACGGCGCCGTAGTGGTCAGCCTGGGCGCCGCCGGTGCGCTGTGGGCGTCCGGCGGCGAGGTGGTCAGCATCCCGCCGGCGGCGGCCATCGGGCTGGACACGGTGCTGGGCACCACCGTCCCGGACAGCGCCGTGCCGGACAGCCCCGTGCCGGACAGCGCCGTGCCGGACAGCGCCGTGCCGGACACCGCCGTGCCGGACACCGCCGTGCTCGACACCACCGGCGCCGGCGACGCGCTGGCGGCCGGCACCCTGGCGGGGTGGCTGGCCGGGGTGCCCGGCCCGCAGGCGGTAGCGGCCGGCGCGGCGCTGGCGGCCCGGGTGGTCGGCCGCCTCGGTGCCCGACCGGGCCCGGCTGACACCCCCCTGGGACCTTCCCCGGCCCGCGGTTGACCGGGGGCTACTCCTCCGCGTCCACCACCCGCGAGTCCGTCGATGCCGGCGGCAGCTCCTGCCGGTCCACCCGCTCGACCCGGTTCGTCCCCGGTCGCCTGCCCCGGAAGATGTTGATCGACAACGCCCGCCGCGCCGGCCGGTCGTTCGCGATGATCACCGCCATCCACGGCAGCGCCACGGCGGCCACCGCGAACAGCACCATGAGGATCTTGATGTGGTAGAACGACGCCGCCAGGATCAGGCAGACCAGGCGGGTGCCCATCATGATCGCGTACTTCCGCCGCCGCGCCAGAAACTGCTCCTCCTGGCTGGGCTCGGCGGCGGTGATCAGTACGGGCTCGTCGGCGCGATGGCGGGTCAGCTTCACGGTCACCCCTCCGGAGCCGGATCGGGGCCAACTCCCCCATGCTGCCACGCCGGCCACCACCCGCACCGGCCGGTGTTCAGCCTTTCTTGGCCGCCGCCTTCATCTCCTCCGAGCCCGGCACGCGGCCCACCTGCCGCGATCCGCCCGATACAGGGTCTGACCTGCGCATATGCCGTTTGGCTGACGTTGGCCGGCGGTGGACATCCCGCGGACATCCCGCGGACTGTCCACAAAGGACAAGGCGGTCCGCACCGGGACGTCCCGGCCGGCGGGTCAGTGACGCTGTTCTGCCGCCGCGTGGATGACCCGGCCTGCCGGAACAGCCAGGGTTGCGTGCGGCGGGCTGGTGGCGCGGCGGCCGTGCGACCAGTCGGGTGCGTACCCTGGGGTGTACGCGGTCCGGTGCTCGGCGACGCGGGGGCCTGAGGAATCGGTTCTCAGCCGGGATCGCCAGTGCGACGGAGGGGAAGGACCATGGCTTTGGTACGGACGGCTACCGGCGCCTACTACGGCGGCCGACAAGGTAGGGCCGCGTTGATCCGACCAAATCCGGACGGGACGTGGCGGGTCAAGGTCAACGACCCGAGGAACAGACTGGCCGGCCATGACGGTTGGGTGCTGCTCGGGGACGACTACCCCAGCCTGGCGGCGGCGGCCGAGGCCACCGGCGTCGGCTGACTGTCCGGGGACCGGCGCCCACCCTGCCGGTTCTCCCGGCGCGGTCCGCGGCACCGCTTCGACCAGCTCGCACGGCTTGCGGACCGAGCGCGGACCTGGCGATCTTGTTAATCGCTCCCCCACAGGTCAGCGGGCGTGAGTAGCCTTTGACGCCTTCATCTCCTTCTTGTACGCCCGGACCTCCTCCAGCGAGTCGGGGTCGGTGATGTCGGCGACCGAGCGGTGCACGCCGTCCTCGCCGTACGGCCCGGCCGCCTCGCGCCAGCCGTCGGGCTGCACGCCGAGCTGCTTGCCGAGCAGCGCCAGGAAGATCTGCGCCTTCTGCTTGCCGAAGCCCGGCAGCTCCTGCAGCCGGTTGAGCAGCTCCCTACCGCTGGCGGCGTCCTGCCACACCGCCTCGGCCTTCCCGCCGTACTGCTCGACGAGCTGCCGGGCCAGCGCCTGCACGCGCTGCGCCATCGACCCGGGGAACCGGTGCAGCGCCGGCGTCTGGCTGAACATGTTCACCAGCTCGTCAGAGTCGATGGCCGCGATGTCCGCCGGGTCCAGCGGCCGCCCGAGCCGCTCCTGCAGCAGGTACGGCGCCGAGAACGCCTTCTCCATCGGGACCTGCTGGTCCAGCAGCATCCCCATCAGCAGGGCGAAAGCGTCCTCGGACAGCAGCCTGTCGGCCGCCTCGTCCTGCGCCAGGTGCAGTGTCATGCGTCCCATCCTTCCACCCCCCGCACCTACACTGGACGGGTGACCGCCGCCGCGCACAACTACGAGGACCTGCACCGTCTGCTGGACGAGCTCAGCCCCGCCGAGGCCGACGCCGTGCGTACCCTCGTCCTGGCGTTCAAGGCGAACCAGAACGCGTCGCCTCGTGTGGACCCGAGCACCACCGCAGACTGGCCACCGCCGTGGTTCGGCTCCGTCACGGCCGGCTCGCCGGACGTGGCCGAGCGAGCACGCGAGATTCTGCGGGCCGAGTACGGCCGATCGTGATCGTCGTCGACACCGGTCCGCTGGTGGCAGCGGCCATCACCGACGACAGGTACAGCGCGGCGTGCGTGGCGCTCTTCACCCGCCTCCACCAGCAGCGCCGCGAGCTGCTCGTGCCCGCACCTGTGCCGGCCGAGGTCGGGTACATGCTGCACCGCCTCGGCGGTAGCAAGACCGAGGCGGCCTTCCTCCGCTCGCTGCGGGACGGCGGCGGCTGGACGGGGTGCGGGTGCTCGACCGTCCCATCCTTCCACCCCCCGCACCTACACTGGACCGGTGACCGCCGCCGCGCACAACTACGAGGACCTGCACCGGCTGGTCGACCAGCTCCTTCCGGAGCAGGCCGACGCCCTTCGAGCAGTCGCACTGCAGCTCGTCACCGCAACGACGGGCCCTGTCGAGACCCCGACCCAGACAGACGCCGGTTCCGAACCTGTCCGCGCGGAGACAGGCCACCGGTACCGTCGATTCTCGTTCGCGGGCAGCCTCTCAGCAGAGCCTGACCTGGCCGAGCGCTCAGAGGAGATCCTCGCCGAGATTGTGCACCGGGACGCCGGTGATCATCGCTGACACCGGGCACTTGTGGCGATCGCGAACGACCGCGACAAGTACCACGAGACGTGCACGACGCTGCTCGAGGACCATCCCGGCCCCGTCCTGGTGCCTGCGCTCGTCGTCCTGGAGGTCTGTCACGTTCTCGCCAGTCGCCGTGGCACGCGGTCCGAATCATCGTTCCTGAACTCGGTCGCCGCCGGTGAGCTGCGTCTGGTCGACCTGACGAACGCCGACTACGGCCGTTGCGCGGAGCTGGTAACCCGGTACGCCGACCTGCCGCTCGGCACCGCGGACGCGTCAGTGATCGCGGTGGCGGAGCGGCTGAACGTCGCCGAGATCGCCACGCTGGACCGGCGGCACTTCTCGATCGTCCGGCCGAAGCACGTCCCCGCGTTCACGCTGCTGCCAGGGTGACCCCCGCTGCGCCGGGCTGGGACGGGCGGGAGAATCGCGGGATGAGCGCTCCGGCTGGGACCGCGGTCGTGATGTTGCACGGGCAGCCGGCGACCCGGGCGTCGTGGTGGCCGGTCAAGCGGCGGCTGGACGGGGTGCGGGTGCTCGACCCGGACCGGCCGGGCTACGGGTTCAACCCGCAGCCGGCCACCGACTTCGCGGGCAACGTGGCGTGGCTGATGGGGCTGCTGGACGCCGAGGGGGTGGACCGGGCGGTGCTGGCGGCACACAGTTGGGCCGCCGGCGTGGCGCTGCTCGCGGCGGCGCGGCACCCGGACCGGGTGGCCGGTCTGGTGCTGGTGGCGCCGGTCGGGCCGCACTGCCTGCTGCCACCGGACCGGCTGCTGGCCGCCCCGGTGGCCGCCGAGGTGATCGTGTACGGCGCGGTCCGGCTGGGCGGGTGGTGGATGCGGCGACGCCGGCTGGCCGAGCTGGCCACGTACCTCGACCCGACCGACCTGCGCCCGGCCCAGGCGGAGCTGGACGCGCAGTTCGCCCGGCCGGTGTGGCGCAGCTTCCTGGTCGAGCAGCGTGCCCTGGTCCATCAGCTCCCGCTGATCGACGGCGCATTGTGCACTGTGGACTGTCCGGTCCGGGTGGTGGCCGGCACCGAGGACCCGGTGATCCCGCGCCGCACCGTGCAGGCGATCGAGCAGCGCCTGCCGGCGGCGGCGGTGTCCTGGGTGGACGGTGCCGGTCACGAGCTGACACTGCGCTCGCCCGACCCGGTGGCCGCCGCCATCCGGGACCTGCTGTGACACCACTGTCCACAGTGGACATCGAACGGCTCAGGGATGCGCTGCTGTCGGCGCGCTACGACGTGGACTCCGTCCAGGCGCTGCTCGGCCCGGTGACGCACTCGGCGCTGGCCCGCGGGGAGCGGGTGCCGGCGCTGCGGGCGACCGTGGACGGAACCCCGCTGTCCACCCTTATCCGGCTGTTCCTGATCGGGGTGGACTGCCCGGAACCCGAGGTGCGCAGGGCGTTCGCGCCGCTGCCGGTGGACGCCGCACTGGCCGCCGGGCTGCTGGTGCCGGCCGGGGGCGGCGCCCTGCGGGCCGGGCTGGATCTGCGGCCGTACGGCGAGGGCGACACCGACTGGTGGGTGGTCTCCGACCTCGGCGCCGACGTGCGGCCCGGCCCGCTGCGCAGCGACCACGTGCTCGGTGTCGGCGGCGCATCGGTCACGCTGGCGCAGGCCACCGTCCGGCGCCCGGTCGGCGCCGCGCTGGACCTCGGGGTGGGCTGCGGCGTGCAGGCGCTGCACCTGGCCCGGCACGCCGGCAGGGTCACCGGCACCGACGTGAACCCGCGGGCGCTGCGGCTGGCCGCGCTGACCGCCGCCCTGAACAACCAGGAGTGGGAGCTGCTGACGGGCGACTTCTTCGCACCGGTGGCCGGCCGACGGTTCGACCTGGTGGTGTCCAACCCGCCGTTCGTCATCGGCCCGGGCGACTCCGGCTACACCTACCGGGACAGCGGCGTGCCCGGCGACGAGGCCTGCCGCCGGCTGCTGACGCGGGCGCCGGCGCACCTGGCCGACGGAGGCTGGTGCCAGCTCCTGGCCAACTGGGCGCACCACCCGGACGAGCCGTGGCAGGAGCGGGTCGGCGGGTGGCTGGCCGGCGCCGGCTGCGACGCGTGGGTGTGGCAGCGCGAGGTGCAGGACCCGACGGAGTACGTGGCGACGTGGCTGCGGGACGGCGGCGAGGAGGGCAGCCCGGACTACGAGGCCAAGTACGGCCGGTGGCTGGACTGGCTGGCCGCGCACCGCATCGAGGCGGTGGGCTTCGGCATCGTGACCCTGCGGGCCTGCGGCCGGGACGACCCGGTGGTGCGGCTGGAGGACGTACGCCAGCAGGTGGAGTACCCGACCGGGCCGCAGATCGCCGGCTGGTTCGACCGGCAGGACTGGCTGCGCGACCACCCGTCCGGGACCGGGCGCCTGCTCGCCGCCCGGCTGCGCGCGGCACCGGACGTCACGCTGGAGCAGCACGCGTGCGTCGGTGCGGACGGCTGGGATGTGTCCACGCAGCGGCTGCGGCTGTCCGGCGGGCTGCGCTGGCACACCGACGTGGACGCGGTGACGGTCGCGTTGGTGGCCGGCTGCGACGGCAGCAACCGGCTCGGCGACCAACTCGAGGTGCTCGCCCGCGCCTACGGGTACGGGATCGACGAGCTGACCGCGGGCGCGCTGCCCGCGGTGCGGTTCCTGGTGGAGCGGGGCTTCCTGCTCCCGCCGTGAGTGCCTGCTGTGTCAGGCGGAACGCGGGAGATCCGTCGCTCGCCTGACACCTGGACTCAGCCAGAATCCAGGCCGGCGGCCACCACCGCGCCGAGCTCCCAGCAGCGTTCCAGGTCCGCCTTCGTCGGCGTGCCCAGCACGGTGACCGGCTCGGCGGCGCGCCGCCAGCGCAACCCGCCGGCGATGGACTCCACCGCCCGGACGGCGCCGCCGGTGTCGGAGTTGCCGTGCACGTACAGCCCGTACGGGCGGCCGACCGTGGCGTCCAGGCACGGGTAGTACACCTGGTCGAAGAAGTGCTTGAGCGCCCCGGACATGTAGCCGATATTGGCCGGGGTGCCGAGCAGCACGGCGTCCGCGGTGAGCACGTCCATGGCGGTGGCGGCCAGCGCCGGCCGGCGTACCACCTCGACACCCTCGATCGCAGGGTCGGTCGCGCCGGAGAGCACCGCCTCCAGGATCGCCTGCAGCGCGGGGGACGCGGTGTGGTGCACGATGAGCAGCCGCGGCATGCGCCGACAGTAGTGTCAGCCGCATGCGGGCGGTGGTGCAGCGGGTGTCGCGGGCGAGCGTGACGGTGGCCGGCGAGGTGGTCGGGGCGATCGACGAGCCGGGGCTGCTGGTGCTGCTCGGCGTCACCCACGACGACACCGCCGGCACCGCCGCGACGCTGGCCCGCAAGGTGTACGAGCTCCGCATCCTGGACGGCGAGAAGTCGTGCAGCGACGTGGGCGCGCCGCTGCTGGTGGTCAGCCAGTTCACGTTGTACGCGGACACCCGGAAGGGCCGCCGGCCGTCGTGGGGCGCCGCCGCGCCCGGCCCGGTGGCCGAGCCACTGGTTGACTCGTTCTGTGCCGCGCTGCGGGAGCGCGGTGCGCATGTGGAGACAGGCCGGTTCGGCGCGATGATGCAGGTGGCGCTGGTCAACGACGGCCCGGTGACGCTGCTGCTGGAGGTGTGACCCGCACAACATCGGCGCGCTGCTGGTCCGCGCGGTCGCGCGGTGGTAGCTCAGCCCGCGGGCACGAGCACCAGCGCGGCAGGCAGGCCGACAAGCAGCAGCGCGATGGGCAGGGCAACCAGCAGCAGCGCGCCCAGGTACGCGGCCGGCGGCAGCCAGCGGGCCACCGGTGCGGGCGGTTCGAGCAGCCGGTGCACCCGGGTGAGCACCGCCGACCCGGCCGCAGCCAGGGCGCCCCGCGGTGCGCCGGCGTACCCGATCCGGGCGATCGCCGCGGCCAGCGCCGCCGGGTCGGCCACCGCCCGGGCCCGGTCGTCGGCCACCATCTCGACCAGGCCGACCACGGCCGCCTGCGCCCGGCGGACGCCCGGCAGGAACGGCAGCGCCGCCACCCAGGCCACGAACGGCAGCACCACCAGGTCGTGCCGCTCGGCCAGGTGCGCCCGCTCGTGCGCCAGCACCGCGGCGAGTTCGTCGGCGTCCAGCATTTCCACCACGCCGGCCGACAGCACCACCCGTGAGTGCAGCCCGGGCAGGCAGTACGCCACCGCGTCGGGGTGGTCGAGCACCCGGGCGCCGCCGAGGCCCGGCCACGGCGTGCTGACCAGATCGACCAGCGCGCGGTGCCGGCGGCGTTCCCGCAGGGTGCGCACCGCGGAGAGCACGAGCACGCCGACCAGCCGCCCCGCAAGCAGCGTGGCGGCCAGCACCGCACCGGCCCGGACCGCGGACAGCCCGTCGAACGGCCGCCCGTGCGCGGTGTGCACCGCCAGCGCCCACAGCCCGGCGGGCGTCGAGTCGCCCAGCGGGGCCACCCCGTAGAGGAGCCCGGCGCCGATCCCGGCCAGCCCGGCGGCCAACCCGACGCCCTGCCACAGAACCAGCGCCGGCCGGGGCGCACGGGCCGGCCAGCGGGCACCGGCCAACAGCCGCGCCGCCGGCTCGGCGAGCAGCACGCCGAACACCAGCAGCAACACGGCGGCGAGCGTCATGGCGCGCCCTCGCAGGCTCCACATGTGCCGAACGCCCCCTGGATCCCTGCAGCCCCGCCGATCCTTCCAGCCCCATGAGCCCCTCCAGCCCCATGAGCCCCTCCAGCCCGGTGGACCCCTCCAGCCCCTGTAGCCTGGCAGGTCCGGCCGGCTCGGCAAGCCAAGGCCCCGCAGGCTCCTCCGGCGCAGCAGGCCCGGGCGGTGGCAGCGCCGACCGGCGCGTCGCCGGCGCGGGTCATGTCCGCTTCTGCCCTCGGGCGCGCCGCAGCGCCTCAGCCAGTGCCTCCGCCTCGTCCTCGCTGACCGACCCGACGAACCGCGCCAGCGCCGCGGTCTTGTCCGGCGCGGTGCCCAGCACGTCCCGCATCAGCCCCGCCACGTGGTCCTCGCGGCTGGCCACGGCGGCGTAGCTGTGCGCCCGGCCGTCCCGGTTACGGCGGACCACGCCCTTCTTCTCCAACCGCGACAACACGGTGAGCACGGTGGTCTGGGCCAGGTCACGGTCGGGCAGCGCCGCGGCGATGGCGCGTGCGGTCAGCGCGTCGCCCGCCGACCACAGCACCTCCATGACGGCCCGCTCCAGCTCACCCAGCGTCGGCATGGCAGTGACTCTACGCCGCGTAGAGGGCGCCCCTCCGCGCAGATCTCGCCGGCGGGGAGCCGCGCCGACCGCCAACGAGCGGGTGCCGATCGCTGATGGGAACCGATCGCCGACGAGGGGAGCTGACCATCGGCGACGGGCTGCCTGCAACGAGGGCGCGGATTGCCCGGGTTTGCGGCAGCCTGCCCGTACCGGGTGTGTCGTTGCGCACGTTTGACCGGCGCGGCAGCCGGAGTCAACGGCCCGCGGGAACACCGCGTCGTAGCGAACGTTGGAACTAGTGCCCTCCGAACCAGAGTAATACGGGAAAGAAGCCGCTTGTGACTTTGCCTCGAAACAACCGCACGCCGCGCGCATCCGCGTCGGTGGAGCCGCGCATCACCTCGCGCCGCCACCGTACCCAGCGCACGGTCGCCGACTCGGCCAACGGGCCGGCGGTCGACGCTGTCGAGGAGTCGGACGACCTTCGGATAGACCTGGACGAGCAGGTCACCCAGACCGCTGACCTGGTCAGGGTGTACCTGAACGAGATCGGCAAGGTCCCCCTGCTGAACGCCGAGCAGGAGGTCGACCTGTCCAAGCGCATCGAAGCCGGCATGTACGCCGAGCACCTGCTGGAAGCCGGCGCCGACGAGCTGCCGGCCAAGCGTGTCCGGGAGCTGAAGGCGGTCGCCGCCGACGGCCGGCGCGCCAAGGACCACCTGCTCCAGGCCAACCTGCGCCTGGTCGTGTCGCTGGCCAAGCGGTACACCGGGCACGGCCTGCCGTTCCTGGACCTCATCCAGGAGGGCAACCTTGGGCTGATCCGCGCGGTGGAGAAGTTCGACTACACCAAGGGCTTCAAGTTCTCCACCTACGCGACCTGGTGGATCCGGCAGGCGATCACCCGGGCGATGGCCGACCAGGGCCGCACCATCCGACTTCCCGTCCACCTGGTGGAGCAGGTGAACAAGCTGCAGCGCACCCGCCGGCTGCTGCACCAGCAGCTCGGACGGGACGCCACCGAGGAGGAGCTGGCCAACGAGCTGGACCTGGAGCCGGCCAAGATCTCCGAGCTGCTCCAGCACAGCCGTGACCTGATCAGCCTGGACCAGACGGTCGGTGACGACGACGACGCCGAGCTCGGCGACTTCATCGAGGACTCCGACGCCCGGTTGGCCGAGGACGCGGTGGAGTTCGGCTTCATGCGCGACCAGATCGACCAGGTGCTCGGCACCCTGGAGGCCCGGGAGCGCGCCGTGCTGCGGATGCGGTACGGGCTGGATGACGGCACCCCGCGCACCCTGGACGAGATCGGCCGCGCGTTCGGGCTGTCCCGGGAACGGATCCGGCAGATCGAGAGGGACACCATGGCCAAGCTGCGCCACCCGTCCCGGTCTCAGTCCCTCCGCGACTACGTCGAGGCATAGCCGCAGTTCGTCTCGGCGTTGTGGCGAGGGCCGGAGCCAGCCGGTGCCAGTGCCTCGACCGTCCGGGCGGGCCGCATGCGCCGCCGGCAGCACCCAACTCGCCCTGTCACACCGGAGCGGCGGTCAGTCTGGGTCGTTCCGCTCTGCCTCCTCCGCCGCCTCCAGGCGCTCGCCGCGGCGCTCGAAGAAGCCGAACCCGGGGATGCCGCGGATCGCCTCCTGCACGTCCTTCGACACCTGGGACATCAGGTGGATGTCTGGCGCGATCTGGCCGAGCGCCGGCACGATGTCCCGTTCCATGTACGTCGACAGGGTGGGCAGCAGGTCGACGAGCCTGACCGCGGCGTGCACCTCGTGCGGGGACAGCTCGTTCACGAACTGCTCCGCGAGCGGCGCCGCCTTGCCGGCCAGCGGCGCGTAAGCGTCCACGATCCGCCTGGCCTGGTCCGCGACCTGCTGCGCGGTGGCGGCCGCGGTGGCCGCGGCGTCCACCACCCGGTCGATCCGGGCCAGCAGTGCCTCGACCTCGCTGAGGAGCCGGCCTAACCGCCCCGGCACGCCGGCCAGCGACACCGCGGCCGAGAGGGTCTCCGAGGGACCGGGCAACGACAGTCCGGCGATCCGCAGCGCCATGGCGGCGATCATTCCCTACCCGGGGGCAGTCTGGCGAGGGCTCAGAACAGGCGACGCGGGCCCGCCGGCACTCGCGACGTGGGCGGCCCGACCCAGGCCCGCGCGGCGCGCACCGACACGCCGTCCGGGCGGGCGAGCACGGGGCGCAGCTCGGCGGCCAGCACCTCGGGCAGGTCGTCGACCAGCCGGGCCACCCGCAGCAGCAGGTCGGCCAGCGCGCCGGTGTCGGCCTCCGGCCCCCCGCGGTACCCGGACAGCAGCGGCGCCGCCCGCGGTGCCCGCAGTAGGGCGCCGGCCTGCTCGTCGGTCAGCGGCACGGCCGCGTACGCCCGGTCGCCGAGCAGATCGGTGGCGAGCCCGGCCAGGCCGAAGGAGACCAGCGCGCCGAACGACGGGTCGTCCACAACGCCGACCACGCAGGCCACCCCGTCCGGCGTCACCGGGCCCGAGCCGTCCGCGCCCGGCGCGGCTCCGTCGACTGTGGACTGTCCACACTCGACGGTCACCCCGTACGCGCCGAGCAGCCTGGCCACTTCGTCCGCGGTGAGGTCCCGGCCTGCGGGATCCGCGGCCAGCACCGCGTCCACCACAGCCCGGGCGGCCGGTTCGTCCACATCGGACAGTGGGGGTACGGTCCCGGCCGGCCGACGCCGCCACTCGGCGTACCGCACCACATTCGCCAGCGCCAGCACCGCCCGCTCCGGCGACGGGTAGGACGGGATCGAGCCGCGGGCCGCAGTGCCGTCCGCTCGGGTCCGGCGGAGCTGCTCGGGCACCCCGTCCATGGCCAGGAACGTGGAGACCACCGGGCGGTCCCAGCCCGCGGTCCGCTCGGCCAGCACCCGGGCCACATCGTCCCCGCTGCCGGCCAGCGGCGGCACGAAAACCACAACCAGCGCGTCCACCTGCGGGTCGCCGGTGACCGTGCGCAGCGCCACGGCAAGGTCCTCCGCCGTCGCGTCCGGCCCGATGTCATGTACGCCGGTGCGCTGCGCGCTGCTGGCCACCTGGGCGGGTTCAGAACCTCCGGGCTGGGCGTCCAGCGGCAAGCTGCCTGCGGAGCCGGCACCGAGCGGTGGCGCGGCGCCGGGTCCGGCTCCAGATCCGGCCGCGTGTCGGGGGAAGTCAGGTCCGACCGCGTCAGCTTCAGCCACATCAGCTTCAGCCACATCAGCTTCAGCCACATCAGCTTCAGCCACATCAGCTTCAGCCACATCGGCTCCGGCTGCGGCGGGTCCGCGGGCAGCGGGTTCAGGGACGTCGGGGCCGGCCGCGTCGGGGCCGGCCACATCAGCCTCAGCCACATCAGCTCCGGCCAGGCCAGATCCGCGGGCGGCGGGTCCGCGGGCAGCGGGTTCAGGGACGTCGGGTTCGGGGACGTCGGGGCCGGCCACGTCAGCTCCACCCACATCAGCTTCAGCCACATCGGCTCCGGCTGCGGCGGGTCCGCGGGCAGCGGGTTCAGGGACGTCGGGGCCGGCCGCGTCGGGTCCGGCCGCGTCGGCTCCGGCCACGCCGGGTCCGGCCGCGTCGGCTCCGGCCACGCCGGGTCCGGGGGCGCCGGGTCCGGGGGCGTCGGATCCGGGGGCGTCGGATCCGGGGGCGTCGGGGGTCGGGATGGCGGCGAGGGTGAGGCCGGCGGTGGCGCAGGCGTCGGCGGCGAGCGCGCCGAGGGCGCTGGAGTCGGTGACCACGGCGACCCGGCGGCCGGTCGGCAGCGGCTGGTACGCCAGCAACTGGCCCACGTCGAACAGTTGCGCCACCGTCTCCACGCGGATCACTCCGGACGCCTCGAACAGCGCCGGCAGCCGCTCATCCGGCACCGGTACCGCGTACTCCGGAAGACCCGGCTGCACCGTGCCGTACCGCCCGGACTTCACCGCGACGATCGGTTTGGACCGGGCCAGCCGGCGGGCGAGCCGGGCGAACTTCCGCGGGTTGCCGAAGCTCTCCAGCCACAGCAGCACCACCTCGGTGTCCCGGTCGGACTCCCAGTACTGCAGCAGGTCGTTGACGGAGACGTCCGCCCGGTTGCCGGCCGAGACGAACGTGGTCAGCCCCAGCCCGCGCCGGGCCGCCTCCTCCAGGATGGCGATGCCCAGCGCGCCGGACTGGCAGAAGAAGCCAACCCGGCCGCGGCCGGGCGTGCGCCTGGCCAGCGGTGCGAGGGTGGCGTTCAGCCGGACCGCCTCGTCGGTGTTCACCACGCCGAGGCAGTTCGGCCCGACCACCCGCATGCCGTGTGCCCGCGCCGCGGCGACCAGTTCCCGCTCCGCCCGCCATCCCCTGGCGTCCCGCTCGCCGAACCCGCCGGACAGCACCACCAGCCCGCGCACCCGCTTGGCCGCGCACTGCTCCACCACGCCGGCCACCGCATCGACCGGCACCGCCACCACCGCGAGGTCGATGTCGTCCGGCACGTCGAGCACGCTCGGGTATGCCCGCACCCCGGCCACGTGCCGCGCGTCGGGGTTGATCGGGTACACCGGCCCGCGCGGCTCGAAGTCGAGCAGGTTGCCGAACACCACCCGGCCGATCTTGCGCGGATCCCCGCTGGCCCCGATGACGGCCACCGACCGCGGCGTGAGCAGCCGCTCGATGGACCGCGCCTCGGCCCGCTGCTCCCGCTCGTAGGTCACCGCGACCGACTGCTCGGTCGGCTCGATCGGGAAGGTCAGATGGATCAGGCCGGACTCGTACTCGCGCTCCACGTGGTAGCCGGCGTCCAGGAACACCCGCACCATCCCGGGGTTCTCCGCCAGCACGTACGCGACGAACGCCCGCACCCCGCGCTCGCGGGCGGCGGCGGCCAGGTGCTCCAGCAGCACCGACCCGATCCCCCGCCGCTGGTGCGCGTCCTCCACCACGAAGGCCACCTCCGCGGTGTCCGGCGCCTCCTCCTCGCCTGTGCGGTCGTAGCGCCCCACCGCGATCAGCTCGTCGCCGAGCTCCGCCACCAGCGCCACCCGGTCGGTGTAGTCCACGCGCACCAACCGGTCCAGATCCCGCGGCGGGATCTGCGGGTAGGCGCCGAAGTAGCGCAGGTACCGGGTCCGCTCCGACAGCCGGGAGTGCAGCGCGACGATCCGGTCGGCGTCGTCGAGGCGGATCGGGCGCAGGTGCACCACGCCGCCGTCGGCGGCCAGCACGTCGGCCTCCCAGTGCCGCGGGTACGGCTGCCCGGCCGCGTCCCCGGAGGCCGGCCCGCCGCGCGGTGCGGCCGGCGGCTCAGTCGCGCGGGTCATGGGGGTCCAGCCCGGACAGTGGGAACACCGCGCGGCGGGTGGCCTCGACGGCGCGGCCGACCGGGTCGGCGTCGCCCGGCTGCCACGGGGCGTACGCCGCGTTGCCGTCCTCGGTCATCCGGCTCGGCAGCGGCGCCCGCACGCCGCGCCGCCGGGCCGCCTCCGCCCACTCCGGCGGGATGTCGGTGCCCGGCTCGACCGGGTTGCCGGCCGCCTCGGCCAGCAGGTGCGTCCAGGCCCGCGGCACGCACCGGACCACCCCGTATCCGCCGCCGCCGAGCAGCAGCCACCGGCCGTCGCACAGCTCGTGCGCCAGCGCGTGCAGGGCGGCGTAGGAGGCGCGCTGCCCGTCGATGGTCAGCGCCAGGTCGGCCAGCGGGTCGTCGCGGTGGCTGTCGCAGCCGCACTGGGTCACCAGCACCTGCGGCCGGAACGCCCGCAGCAGGCTCGGCACCACGGCGTGGAACGCACGCAGCCAGCCGGCGTCGTCGGTGCCGGGCGGCAGCGCCACGTTCACCGCGGTGCCGGCCGCGTCGCCGGCGCCCACCTCGCCCGGGTACCCGGTGCCGGGGAACAGCGTCATCGGGTGCTGGTGCAGGCTGATCGTCAGCACCCGTGGGTCCTCGTAGAACACCTGCTGCACGCCGTCGCCGTGGTGTACGTCCACGTCCACGTACGCGATCCGCTCGATGCCCTGCGCCAGCATCCAGGCGATGGCCACCGCGGGGTCGTTGTAGATGCAGAACCCGGAGGCACGATCGGGCATCGCGTGGTGCAGCCCGCCGCCGATGTTCGCGGCGTGCTCGGCGGCCCCGGACAGCAGCCGCCGGGCGGCCAGCACGCTGGCGCCGGTCAGCAGTGCGGCCGCCTCGTGCATCCGCGGGAAGATCGGGTTGTCCGGAGTGCCCATGCCGAACCGGATCGCCTCCCCGGGATGCTCCGGCGCAGCGCGCACCGCATCCAGGTAGGCCTGCGTGTGCACCAGCCGGAGCAGATCGTCGCCGGCCGGCTCCTCCGGTGCCAGCACAGTCACCGCGGGCGGGTCGAACACGCCGAGGCTGCGGGACAGGTCCACGGTGAGCGCCAGCCGGATGGGGTGCAGCGGGTGGTCGGCGGAGAGTTGGTAGCCGAGGAACGCCTCGTCCCACACCACGCTCAGCGACTTACTCACCGGCCCGGCCCCGCATTGGTCGGCCCAAGCCAGCCCTGGTCGGCCCCGTCCCCGTCGGCCCCGTCCCCGTCGGCCCCGTCCCCGTCGGCCCCGTCCCCGTCGGCCCGGCCCTGCTGAGATCCCTCACGGCTCCTCCTAGCAGCTCCGCACGCCGTACCGGAACGTGGCCGTCCGGCCGGTCCGGGTGTCACTGCGGGTGAATCGCAGCGTGACGCAGGTCGGCCCGGCGACCAGGATGCCGCCGGTGTACCCGGTCGGCGCGCCGTCATCCGGGCAGGCCCCCACCTGGACCTCCTTGCTCGGGCCGTGCGGCACCGGGGCGGACAGCGGGTTGCCACCGCCGGTCCAGGTGCCGAAGTCGGTGTAGTACAGCCAGGCGTCGGCCGGCGAGACGACCTTCAGCGTGGTCTGCGCAGCCGCCTCGGGGGTGAGGTACAGAAAGGCCCTGACGAACCGGTACGGTCGGCCGCCCGCCCACACCGGCCCGATGTCCGGCAGCGCGGCCTGCGGCGCCCAGCCGTCGGAGGCCAGACCCTCCACGTGCAGGAAGGACGGCGACGGCGGGGTGATGTCGCGGGCGGCGTCCGCGCAGGCCAGCACGGTCGGCCGCGACTCCAGCGGCATGGTGGCGGGGGCGGTGGTCCGGTCCGTGCCGGCCGCCTGCGCCGCGGCCCCTGTCGGCGGGGTGGCCGCCGGTGGGGCGGCGCTGCAGCCGGCCAGCAGCAGTGCTGCCGCCGCCTGGACGCCGTACGTTCGCATCGCCGCCTCCCCGGTGCGCACGCTACCCCGGCCCGGCCATGCGCACCCCGTAGGCTGTGTGGGTGCGGATGCGGGGAGTGGGCACGGCGCTGTTTCTCGTGGCACTGTTCGGGCTGCCGGTCGGCTGCGCCACCACGGTGAGCGGACGTGGCCAGCTCGCCGAGGGTGCCTCCGCGTCGGCGTCCGCCGCCGCGACCGCCTCCGGCCCCGGACTGCCGAACCTGCCGCTGCCGCCCGGCGGCGGCGCCGACCCGAACCCGGAGATCCCCGACTCGCCGTGCGACGTGCTGAACGAGAGCGAGCTGAAGGACCAGTTCGGCCAGGATGCGGTCATCGAGCGCGGCCGGGACCGGTGCAAGATCACCTCCGCCGACGGTACGTTCCTGGCGTTCAACGCCTACGCCGCGCTGACGCTCAGCTACGAGAAGAACCACGAGAAGGGCCGGTCGGTCACCATCGCCGGCCGGCCGGCGTACATCACACAGAAGGAGCACTACATCGTCGTCGGCCGCTCGAAGAGCCCCGACGACCGCGGCATCCTGACCTGCTACGTCGGGTTCTCCGGCGCCAGCCAGATCACCGGCATACAGCTCGCGACCCGGCTGTTCGAAGAGCTGATGCCGCACTACGTCTACTGATCCGGCCGGGCCGTAGCATCAGGGTTGAGGAGAGTCTTTGAGCGATCGTGCGAGCCGACCGACAGCCACCGCGGTCGCGCGCCACGGGGCCGGCGAGCGCAGCGAGGTGGGTCCGTGAGTCATCAGAGTGACCTGATTGACACCACCGAGATGTACCTCCGCACGGTGTGGGAACTGGAGGAGGAAGGCATCACGCCGCTGCGCGCCAGGATCGCCGAGCGGCTGCGGCAGAGCGGGCCGACGGTGAGCCAGACGGTGGCGCGGATGCAGCGCGACGGTTGGCTCACCGTGCAGGGCGACCGGCACCTGGAGCTCACCGAAGCCGGCCGCAACCAGGCCATCGCGGTGATGCGCAAGCACCGGCTGGCCGAGTGCCTGCTGGTGGACGTCATCGGGCTCGACTGGGAGGACGTGCACGTCGAGGCGTGCCGGTGGGAGCACGTGATGAGCGAGGCGGTCGAACGGCGGCTGGTCACGCTGCTGTCCAACCCGACGCACTGCCCGCATGGCAACCCGATCCCCGGGCTGGCTGGGCTCGGCGCTGTCGAACCCGGCATCGAGCCCAGCGTGGTCACGCTGCGGCAGGCCATGGACAGCGGCGCCACGAGCGTCGTGGTGCGACGGATCAGCGAGCAGTTGCAGCCGGACGTGGATGTGATGCACCGGCTCAAGCTGGCCGGGGTCCGCCCGGGGCAGCGGCTGGAGGTGTCCGCCGCCCCCGAGGGGGTACGGGTCCGCCGCGGCACGGAGGACGCCGACCTGGACGAGTACGTCGCCACGCACGTGTTCGTCGCCGGCGCCGCGGCCCGGTGAGCCGCGCCGGCGGGCAGTCCACAGTGGACGGTCGGCTGGGCGGTCCGCCGTTCCCGGTGGCGGTCACCGTGGACGTGGTCGCGTTGACGGTGCGCGACGACCGGCTCGAGGTGCTGTTGGTGCGGCGCGGCGAGGAGCCGCACCGGGGCCGGTGGGCGCTGCCCGGCGGGTTCGTCCGGGACGCGGAGGACCTGGCCTCGGCGGCCGCCCGGGAGCTGGCCGAGGAGACCGGCGTGGACGACCTGGCCGCGCACCTGGAGCAGCTCGCCACCTACGGCGCGCCCGGCCGCGACCCCCGCGGCCGCGTGGTCACGGTCGCGTACCTCGCGTTCGCGCCCTCCCCGCAGCCGTCGGCCGGATACCCGCACCCCGGCACCGCCGGACGCCCACATCCGGATCCAGCCGGACACCCACCCCCGGATGCGGCCGGGCACCCGCACCCCGGCACCGCCGGCCATCCACACCCGGATCCAGCCGGACACCCACCCCCGGATGCGGCCGGGCACCCGCACCCCGGCACCGCCGGCCATCCACACCCGGCCCCGGCCGGCCACCCACCCCCGGATGCGGCCGGGCACCCGCACCCCGGCACCGCCGGCCATCCACACCCGGCCCCGGCCGGCAGCGATGCGGTGGAGGCGCGCTGGTTCCCCGTCGCCGACTTGGGGCAGCCGCGGGCGCACCCACTGGCCTTCGACCACGACGCGATACTCGCGGACGGGATCGAGCGGGCCCGCGCCAAGCTGGAGTACTCCGCCCTGGGCACCGCCTTCTGTACCGAGCCGTTCACCGCCGCCGAACTGCGCCGGGTGTACGAGGCGGTGTGGGGTGTGGCGCTGGACCCGCGGAACTTCTGGCGCAAGGTCTCCTCCACCCCTGGCCTGCTGGTGCCGGTGCCCGGCCGTTCGGCTCCCGGCCCCACCGGTGGCCGCCCCGCGGCCCGGTTCCGCCGCGGGCCGGCGACCACCCTGCACCCGCCGATCCTGCGACCGCAGCCGGGCGCCTGCTGACCGGCCCGCGGGCCGCCGAGAGTGACGTTCAGCGTTCATCGGCGCGAGGGGCGCCCACCGACGGTAACCTCGGGTGCACGATGGTGGAACTCGACCAGCGCTCCCTCGGTGATCGACTCGCCACCGAGCGCGCCCGCCTCAGCGAGTTACTGGAGCACGCCGCGAACCAACTGGACGCTTGCCACCCTGCCGAGGGCATCGCCCCCGCGCGCGAGGCGGTGGAGCTGGCCCGGGTGGTCGGCGACGGGTCGCGGCTGGCCCACGCGCTGGCCCTGCTCGGCGGGCACTACCGGCTGGCCGGCGAGACCGGCCGTGCGGTGCCGGTGCTGACCGAGGGCGCCGAGCTGGCCGAGAAGTACGGCGAGCAGCCGATCCACGCCGCCTGCCTGAGCGACCTCGGCTACCTGGCACTGATGGCGGGCGACCTGGCCGAGGCGTCCGCCTACCTGGACCGCGCGCTGGCCATCAGGCGGGAGATCTCCGACGTGGTCGGCGAGGCGCAGTGCCTGGACTACCTGGCCTTCACCCTGCACGAGGAGGGCGAGCAGGCGCCGGCAGAGGACCTCCTGGACCGTGCCCACCGGCTGCGCCAGGTGCACGGCGACCCGCGCTGGATCGCGGTCAGCCTGAACAACAAGGCGTACCACTCCAGCCTGCTGGCCGAGCGGGTCGGGATGGACCCCCGCCGGGTCGCCGAGTACCGGCAGCGCGCAGTGGACCTGCTGACCGATGCGGCCGAGTACGCCGGGAAGGCCGGCCACGGCGAGCTCAGGTCGTTCGTGGAGGCGAACCTGGTGGCGGCCCGGGTGGCGCTCGGCGAGGTGGAGCCCATGCCGGCCGCGTTCGAACGCCGGCTGGCCGCCACCCGCGAGTACGGCGACCGCAGCGAGGAGGCGCTGGCGCTGTACAACCTTGGTCACGCGCACTACCGGTCCGGGAACACCGGCCGCGCCGAGTCGCTGTGGCGGCAGGCGGTGGAGCTGGCGGAGGAGCTCGGCCAGAGCATGCTGCTGCGTGACATCCACCGTGACATCGCCCGCAGCTACGAGGAGTCCGGCGACGCCGAGCCGGCGTTGGAGCACTACAAGCGGTTCCACGAGCTGGAGCGGAGCCTGGCCGCGGAGGCCGCAGCGCAACGGGCCCGACTCGCCGTGGTGCGGCTGGAGGCGGAGTACGCCCGGCGGGAGACCGAGCGGTACCGGCAGCTCAACGCCGAGCTGGCCGAGGCGAACCGCCGGCTCAAGGAGCAGGCGCTGCTGATGGACCGGGTGTCCCGGGAGGATGAGCTGACCAGGCTGGGCAACCGCCGGTACCTGGCCGCTCGGCTGCCGCTGCTGTACGAGAAGGCGGTGCGGACCGGCGAGCCCCTGGCCGTGCTGGTGGCGGACGTGGACCTGTTCAAGGACATCAACGACCGGTTCTCGCACGCGGTCGGCGACATCGTGCTCAGCACGGTGGCGCACCTGCTGACGGCCGGCACCCGACCCGGCGACCTGGTGGTGCGGTACGGCGGCGAGGAGTTCGTGCTGGTGCTGTCCGGCACCGACCACGCGGGCGCGTTTGCGCTGGCCGAACGGCTGCGCGAACTGGTGCAGGACCACGACTGGGACGTGGTGCACCCCGGGCTGGCCGCCACCATCAGCCTGGGCATCTGCGCCGACGTCGGGCTGGGCTCCGGGCGCCGGATGATCGACGTGGCCGACCAGCGCATGTACGACGCGAAGCGGTCCGGCCGCAACCGCGTCTGCTGACCGCCGTTTGCTGACCGCCGTCCGCTGACCGCCGTCCGCTGACCGCCGTCCGCTGACCGCCGTCCGCTGACCGCCGTCTGATCACCGCCGTCCGCTGTCTGATGACCACCGTCCGCCGACTACCGACCGCCGTCCGCCGTCCGCCGTCCGCCGACTACTGACCGCTGTCTGATGACCGCAGACCGCTGTCTGGTGACCGCCGTCCGCCGTCCGCTGACCGCCGTCTGATGACCGCCGTCCGCCGTCTGATGACCGCCGTCCGCCGTCTGATGACCGCAGACCGGTGTCTGATGACCGCCGTCCGCCGTCTGATCACCGCCGTCTGATCCCGCCGCACGCCGGACAACGCAACCGCAACCGTTGCCGGGCAACCGAACGTGATAGACCCGGTCGCGCTCCGTGCCCTGGTCCGCCGAACGTGACTGGCGCCCGGCAGTCGGCGTGGGAACCGCCGGCCGGACCCGATAGTTTGCTTTACGAACGACCACCGTTCATGTCAAGGAGGAGCCGCACCGCGATGACCGAGCAGACAGCCGACCACTCGGCCGCCTTCACCGATCTGGCCCGCTACATGGCCCTGCCCCGGCTGTCCGGCCTTGCGGTCTCTCCGGATGGCAACCGGCTGGTTACTTCCGTCTCCGAGCCGGGGCCGGATGGCAAGAAGTATCAGTCGGCGCTGTGGGAGATCGACCCGGCCGGCCAGCGGGAGCCCCGCCGGCTGACCCGGTCCGCGCAGGGCGAGGCGCAGCCGGTGTTCGCGCCGGACGGCTCGCTGCTGTTCACCTCGGCGCGGCCCGACCCGTCCGCCCGGGAGCACGACGATGACGAGCCGGCGGCGCTGTGGATGCTCCCGGTGGTCGGTGAGGCCCGGGTCGTGGCCACCCGGCCCGGCGGCATCGGCACGGTGGCGGTCGCGAAGGACTCCGGCGACATGGCGTTCCTGTCCGAGGTGATGCCGGGGGCGGCGTCCGCGGCGGACGACAGCGCGGCGCGCCAAGCCCGCAAGGATGCCGGGGTGAGCGGGATCCTGCACGAGCGGTACCCGGTGCGGTGCTGGGACCACGACCTCGGCCCGGCGCAGCACCGGGTCTTCGTGGCTGACCCGCTCGGCGCCGGCTCGGACCGGTACGGTGACCCGCGCGACCTCACCCCGGAGCCGGAGGGCCGGGTCGGCGACGACACGCTGGTGATCTCCCCGGACGGGCGGTTGGTCGCGTACCTGTGGAAGGTGGCCGACGGGCCGGACGGCGAACGCCATACGATCGTGGTGGCCGATGCGTCCGACGGCGAGCGGCGGCTCGTGGTGGACGACGGCGAGGGCGACTTCGTCGGCCCCGTCTTCTCCCCGGACGGCCGCACCCTGGCCTGCCTGCGCGAGGACCCCACCACCTACGACGAGCCCGGCGGCGTGACGCTGTGGCTGGTCGACCTCGAGACAGGCGAGGGCCGCGACGCCACGCCGGGGTTCGGGCTGTGGCCGCACGGGCTGGTCTTCTCCCCCGACGGCGCCGCGTTGTTCTTCGTCGCCGACGAGCGGGGCCACGGGCCGGCGTTCCGGCTCGACGCGGCCGACGGGTCGATCACCCGGCTGACCGCGTACGGCGCCTACCACGACCTGGTGGTGGCCCCGGACAGCTCGGCGGTCTACGCGCTGCGCGGGGCGGTGGACAGCCCGCCGCTGCCGGTACGGCTGGATCCGTCGCTGGCTGACCAGAACCCGGTGCGGCTGCCCAGCCCCGGCGAGGTGGGCGAGCTGCCCGGGACGCTGACCGAGGTGACCGCCACAGCGGACGACCGCGTGCCGCTGCGGGCCTGGCTGTGCCTGCCGCACGGGGCGTCGGCGGCCCGGCCCGCGCCGCTGCTGTTGTGGATCCACGGCGGGCCGCTGTCGAGCTGGAACACCTGGGCGTGGCGGTGGAACCCGTGGCTGATGGTCGCCCGCGGGTACGCCGTGCTGCTGCCCGACCCGGCGCTGTCCACCGGGTACGGCCTGGACTTCATCCGGCGGGGCTGGTCGGCCTGGGGCGGCCGTCCGTACACCGACCTGATGGCGGTCACGGACGTGGCCGAGGCACGCGACGACATCGACGAGACCCGGACCGCTGCGATGGGCGGCAGCTTCGGCGGCTACATGGCGAACTGGGTGGCCACCCAGACCGACCGGTTCCGGGCGATCGTCACGCACGCGAGCCTGTGGCACCTGGACCAGTTCGGCGGCACGACCGATCACTCGTACTACTGGGCCAAGGAGATGGGCGACCCGCTGACCCGGCCGGAGCGGTACCAGGCGAACTCGCCGCACCTGAAGGTCGGCTCGATCCGCACGCCGATGCTGGTGATCCATGGCGACAAGGACTACCGGGTGCCGATCGGCGAGGCGCTGCGGCTGTGGTGGGACCTGGTCCGCTTCGAGGTGCCGGCGAAGTTCCTGTACTTCCCGGACGAGAACCACTGGGTGCTTACCCCCGGCAACGCCACAGTCTGGTACCAGACCGTGTTCGCGTTCCTGGCTGAGCACGTGCTGGGCGAGAAGTGGGAGCGCCCGGCGCTTCTCTGACAGCTCCGTGACCGCTCCCGGCTCCATCCCGCAGGCTGGTTTCGGCCGGGGCCCCGGTGAGCCGACGTCTCGGATCGTGGACTACCGGCTTCGGCGGTGTGCCCGCCCCGGGGCGCCGCCGGGCCGGCCGCCATGTCCGGTGCGGTACCCGCAGGGCTGACCCCGCACGACTAACCCCCGCCGGGCCGGCCCGCGGGGCTATCTCTCGAGGTGCTGCTTCAGTCGGGTCAGCGTGCGCCGCATGTTGGCCCGGTTGTGGGCCGAGCGGTCGAGCACCCCGATCGCCGCACCGGTGACCAGCCGGGTCGCGGGGTGCCGCAGGTCGCGGGTGCTCTCGGTGACCCGGCAGCCGTCGCCCGCCGGCTCGATCTCGTACCGCCACTCGGCCACCGGGATACCCGCCACGGTGGTCACCCGGAACGCGAACGCACGCCCGGGATCGGCCTCGGTGACCGTGCACGTGGTCGACCAGCGGATCGGGCCCCGGCGGTTGGCGCCGCGGAACCGGGCGCCCACCGCCGGGCCGACCGCTCCGCCGACCCAGCGGCAGCCGACCGTCTCGGCCGCCCAATCGGGCAGCGTGGTCACGTCGGTCACCGCCCCGTAGACCGCGTCAGGCGGCGCCGCGATGTCGATGCTCTCCGCGACGCGCCCGTCGGCCTGGACGGTCATACCTGCTCCAGCGGCAGGTAGATGCGGCCACCCTGGGAGGAGAACTCCGCCGCCTTCTCCTGCATGCCGGCCGCCAGCGCGTCCTGCTCGTCCAGCCCGTGCTCCTCGGCGTACCGCCGCACGTCCTGGGTGATCTTCATGGAGCAGAAGTGCGGCCCACACATCGAGCAGAAGTGCGCGGTCTTGGCCGGGGCGGCGGGCAGCGTCTCGTCGTGGTACTCCCGGGCGGTGTCCGGGTCGAGCGCCAGGTTGAACTGGTCCTCCCAGCGGAACTCGAACCGCGCGTCGGACAGTGCGTCGTCCCACTCGTGCGCCCCTGGGTGCCCCTTGGCCACGTCTGCCGCGTGCGCGGCGATCTTGTACGCAATGACGCCCTGCTTGACGTCGTCGCGGTCCGGCAGGCCGAGGTGCTCCTTCGGCGTGACGTAGCAGAGCATCGCGGTGCCGTACATGCCGATCATGGCGGCACCGATCGCGCTGGTGATGTGGTCGTACGCCGGCGCGATGTCCGTGGTGAGCGGGCCGAGAGTGTAGAACGGCGCCTCGTGGCAGACCTCGAGCTGCAGGTCCACGTTCTCCTTGATCTTGTGCATCGGGACGTGCCCGGGGCCCTCGATCATCACCTGGACACCGTGCTCCCAAGCGATCGTGGTCAGCTGGCCGAGGGTGCGCAGCTCGGCGAGCTGGGCTTCGTCGTTGGCGTCGTAGATCGAGCCGGGCCGCAGGCCGTCGCCCAGGGAGAACGTCACGTCGTAGCGGGCCAGGATGTCGCACAGCTCGGGGAAGTTGGTGTAGAGGAAGTTCTCCTCGTGGTGGGCCAGGCACCAGGCGGCCAGGATCGATCCGCCGCGGCTGACAATGCCGGTCTTGCGGCGGCTGGTCAGCGGGACGTAGCGCAGCAGCACGCCCGCGTGCACGGTCATGTAGTCCACGCCCTGCTCGCACTGCTCCACGACCGTGTCCCGGTAGACCTCCCAGGTCAGCGCCTCTGGCTTGCCGCCGACCTTCTCCAACGCCTGGTAGATCGGCACGGTGCCGATCGGCACCGGCGAGTTGCGCAGGATCCACTCCCGGGTCTCGTGGATGCGCCGGCCGGTGGACAGGTCCATCACGGTGTCGGCACCCCAGCGGATCGCCCACACCATCTTGTCAACCTCCTCGGCGATGTCGGATCGCACCGCCGAGTTGCCGATGTTCGCGTTGATCTTCACCAGGAAGTTCCGCCCGATGATCATCGGCTCGGTCTCCGGGTGGTTGACGTTCGCCGGTAGCACGGCCCGCCCGCGAGCGATCTCGTCGCGGACGAACTCCGGCTGAAGGCCTTCGCGCAGCGCTACGAACTCCATCTCCGGGGTGACCACCCCGCGGCGGGCGTACGCGAGCTGGGTGACCGGGACACCGGCGTGACCGCGGCGGGCGACCCGCCCATCGACCGCGTCCGGGTACTCCTCGGTGTCGCCGCGCTCGGCGATCCAGCCGGCCCGCCGCGGGGGCAGCCCGGACGGCGGGTCGGGCACGAACCCGGCTTCGCTGTACGGCCCCGAGGTGTCGTACAACCGCACCGCGGCGCCGGTTGACAGCGGCACCTCGCGGACCGGGACGGCCAGGTCGGGTCGGCTGCCCTGCAGGTACGCCTTGCGACTGCCGGTGATCGGACCGGTGGTCACCTCAGCGCGTACGTCAGTTGCGGTCATGGCGTCTCGCCTCCCTACGCCGGTATTACCCGGACCAGGTTCGAGCGGTCGGCGGCGCGTCAGCCGCCCTCTCAGCCCAGTCGCCTGAGCTCCCGCGGACTGTGGCTCGACACTACCCGCCCGGCAGAGCCGCGCAAGGGCTGGGCTTCCGCGGCTGGGCCTGCCGCGCGGGCCGGCTTGCCTCGTGCCGCCGTGGTGCGGTAGATGCTGCCGGTGACTTACCGACGGCCCTGGCCGACGGCGACGGCGATCGCCCTCGGGGTGGCGTTGCTCGTCGACGTGCTTCGGGTGTTCCTCCCCTCGCTGATCACTGTCTTCGGGGATGCCGGCGCCACGCCGGCCGCAGAGCTGGGCGCCTTCGCTGCGCTGTGGTTCCTGCTCGGGCTGCTGGCCCTGCCAGCGACGGCGAGGCTCGAGCCGCGGGTTGTCGCGGTGCTCGGCGCAGCCGGACTGGCCGCAGCGCGGCTGGTGCTGCAGGGCGCCAACGGCGGCAACCTCCAGCTGTATGCCGCGTCGGTCGGGGTGACCGCGGCGGTTGTCTGGCTGGTGTCGGTGGCGTCCTCGGGCGTGGCCGGGCGCCCGGCCGCGGCCGGCGTGACCGCAGGCATCGCCGCGGGGGTGACGCTGCACGTGGCGCTGCGGACGGTGGACCTCACCTGGTGGGCCGGCGCCGGTCCGTGGCTGGCGCTCGCAGCGGCGGGGCTGGGCCTGGTCGCTGCGACGTGGGTGGCGACCGGCGGCGGCGAGCGGGAGACGGCGCCACCTGGCTTGTGGTTCGCCGTGGGGCCGGCACTGGCCGTCGCCGGCATCGTCACGGCGTCGCCGGCCCGCGCGGAGGCCGCGGCGGGGTGGGTGACCTACCGGGCGTCGTTCCTGCTGCTCATCGCCTGCTGCCTCGCCGTGCTCGGCTGTCTGCGGGCCCGAGCCTGGACCCGGTCGCCGCTGGTCGCGGTGGGTGCCTTCGGCCTGCTGCTGGCCGGCGCGACCCTGCCCCGCACCACCCACGACGGCGTGGCGGGGCTGCTTCCGGCTTGGTCGGTCTGGGCTCAGGCGGGGGCGGCGGTCGCCCTGGGGGCGTGCCTGGGCTGGGCCGCCGAGGGCGAACGGGTCTCCCGGCCGCGGGTTCGCGCAGGTGCCGCCGCGGCGGGTGTCCTCGCGTTCCTGGTGCTGGTATTCGCGTACTACGCCGGGTACGACACCTCCATCGGGGTACCGAACGTGGTTGTGCTGCTCCTCGCCGGCGGCCTGGTGTGCCTGGGCACCCTGCTCGGCGCCGGCAGCGCACACACCTGGGCGCCGAACCGGGGACGGGCCCGGCGCCGCCGGCAGGAGGAGTTCGCCGTGATTGCGGTGACCTGCCTGGCACTGATCGGCGCGCTGGCCACCGCCGCGGCCGGCTTCGGGGTGATCGACAGTCGGGTGGAGGCGAAGTACCCGGTGCGGCTGGTTACCTACAACGTGCGGATGGGGTACGACCTGCGCGGCCGGTTCGACCCGAAGGACCTGGCCGATACGGTCCGCGCCCAGCATCCCGCCCTGGTGGTGCTCAACGAGGTGGACCGCGGATGGATGATCAACGGCGGCCACGACGTGCTGCAGCTCATCGCCGAGGACCTCGGCATGCCATACGTGTTCGCGCCGGCCGCGGACGAGGTGTGGGGGGATGCGGTCCTGACCAGGTACCCCATCGTGTCGGTGCGCAGCGAGCGGGTGTCGGGGCCCGGCACGCCGACCGGGGCGACCGCCCTCTCGGTGGTGCTGCAGCTCGACTCCGGCCAGCAGCTCGGCTTGGTGGCCACCCACCTGCAGCCGGACCGGACCGGGCAGATCCCTGTCGCCGAGGCGCAGCGGGTGCAGGCGCTCGCCGCGGGGCTGATCGCCCCGAACCGTGCCGTGGTGCTCGCCGGTGACCTGAACGCAGAGCCGGGCAGCCCGCAGCTCGCCGTTTTCGCTCCGACCTTCGTTGACGCGCTCGTGACCGGGCGGCCGCTGCCTACCTATCCATCCGACAACCCGACGCAGCAGCTCGATCACGTCTTCACCACCCCCGACCTGGTTGCCAGCGACATCCACGTGCCGGCGTCCACCGACTCCGACCACCGACCGGTCGCGATCACCCTGACGCGCCGGTAACAACCGAGGCGGCCGGGTCCTCAACGGCGTGCCGCCGCAGCCGCCCGCGGCGGCGGCGCGGGCCGCCCGACGCGAAGTCCAGGGGGCACGGACCCAGCAGCTCACCGACTGTCCCGGGGTTGTAGTTCTGGGCGATGAGCTGCTCCAGCAGCAGCGCCGCGCTGTACCCCGGGTCCGCCGCCAGCGCCCGCTCCACCGCCACCCGTGCCATCGGCCCGTGGCCCGACCGCCAGGCCGCCCAGGCTGCCAGGAAGAGCGGCGGGGCGTCGTACGGCTCCTCGGCGCGCCGGGCGAGCTGCCGCCAGAGCGCCCCCGCCACGACGCACCGGGCCGGCGACTCATTGGTCCAGGACCAGGCCAGGTCCCGCACCAGGGTGTCGGTCAGCCCGACCAGGAGCCGGGCCGCGACCCGCCGGCCCAGCCACGGCACGTCGCCGTCGGCGATCCGGTTGAACACCGCGCGGAACAGGACGAACGCGTCCTCCCGCCACGGCCCGATGCCGCCACCGTCCACCGTCGCCTGGACCAGCTCCTGCTCCGCGACCCGGACGGCAGCCGACACGGCTCCCCGCTGCTCGGCGTCCACTGGGTCGAACTCGGCGGCCAGCGCGGCACGGTCCGGCAGCGCGGTCAGTCCGGCGCCCTCCGCCTCCTCCGCCACCCGTGAGCCGCCGCCGCCGACCGGGGTGCCGGCCGGTGGGCAGCACACCGGGCTGCCGCACGGGTCGTAGCACCACCACCGACCGCCCGCGACATACAGCGCGTCGAGCAGCTCGACCTGCACCAGCGCGGCCGCCTCGGCGAACAACTCCACGACGTCCCGCTCCGGCAGCTCCCCCGGCGGTCCGGCCACGGTCGCGCCGTAGACCACGACCAGGGCCCGGCGCCCACCCGCCTGCGCCACCAACGCGGCCAGGTACTCGGCAAACCCGGCCCGGCGAACCTCGGCGAGATCCGCCCGGGCGGTCAGACACACCTGGCTGCCCTCGGCGGGCAGCGCGATCACCACGAGGCTGTCGAACGGGCGGAACCCCAGCAGGTAGGGCGCCATGTCGACAAGATCGCCGGGGCCTCGCACGTGCACCCGACGCCGCGGCTCGGCATCGACCGTGTCACTGATTGGCTTCGTCATGCGGCCGAGCCTCACCCGACTGGCACCGGCCGCGACAGCCCCAACCCGCCGCCTGTGGACAACCCGTCCGCCTGTGGACAGCGAGTTGACAGGGTCCGGCCGCCCATGCCCCACTGCGGGCAGCAAATAACGCGGCGTGGCATGCTCGGCGACATGACGGACACCGGCCTGCCCGCCCACGGCGTACGCGACCTCAGGCAGAAGGTTGCGCGGCACCTGGAGGAGCTCGCCCGTGAGTCACTGGACAACGAGAACGTCGACCTCGGACTGGCGGCCCGCATCGCGGACGCGCTGTGGTCACTGATCGCCGCCACCGCCGACCGCGGCGCGCAGGCCCAGGTCGCGGTCCGCGGTGCGATCGACTACTTCGTGCTGAACCGCGACGAGGTGTCCGACCTGGACAGCCGGCACGGCTTCGTGGACGACGCCCAGATCGTCAACGAAGTGTGCGAGAAGCTCGGCCTGCCCGAACTCTCGGTGCGTATCTGACCGCGCTAGGACTCGTCGGACGACTCCACCAGCGCGTCCGGCCCGGGAAACACCAGCGCCTCGTGGCCGTCGTCGAAGCGGACCATGTACGGCGGTGCGCCGTCGGTACCGCGAACGTCGATGATCTGGCCTACCCGGTCCCGCTCGCCGACCGTGTGGCCGTGCACGTGCAACCGGTCTCCTACAACAGCGCGCATGTGCTTACCTCCTGGTGCAGGTACCCCCTCCTAGCCTGCCCCGTGGACAGCGTAATCGGAAGACCCCGGCACGCTGACACGGCTGGCCGGCAGCCCGCAGCGGCTCACCGCCCGCGCGAACGCCACCGCGTCCCGGACCGCGGCGGCGTGCTGGTCGTTGTTGAAGTACACCCACACCTCGCCATCCGGCCACCTCTCCGCGATCCGCTCCGCCCAGCTCGCCAGCGCCCGCGGGCCGTACCGCGGCCGGTCCGCCGCCGCGCCCTCGTGCAGCCGCAGGTACCCCCAGTCCGCGGTACGCCACAGCGGCGTCACCGGGCGGCTGCGCCGATCCGCCCAGCACAGCGCGGCGCCGTGGTCGGCCAGCACCGACCGGACCGAGTCGTGCCACCACGAGGAGTGCCGCGGCTCGACCGCGAGCTGGACGCCGCGCGGGAACGCGGCAAGGCAGTCGCCCAGCAGCCCGGGATCCGCGCGCAACGTCGGCGGGAGCTGCAACAGCAGCGGGCCGAGCTTGCCGCCCAGCGCGGACGCACGCTCCATCAGCCGCCGCGCCGGCTCCTGCGGGCCGGCCAGCCGCCGCACATGGGTCAGGTACCGGCTGGCCTTCACGGCGAACCGGAAGTCGTCCGGGGTGCGCTCTGCCCAGCCGGCGAACGTCGACTTCTCTGGAAGCCGGTAGAAGGCGTTGTTGACCTCGACAGTGGCGAACGACTCGGCGTACCTCTCCAGCCACGCGCGCTGCGGCACGTCCGCATACAGCACGCCCTTCCAGTCCCGGTACTGCCAGCCCGAGGTGCCGACGTGGACGGTCATGCCGGATCGGTACCCCGGCGCGGTCGGGCTACTCGCCGGCTACGTGTCCAGCTCGGCGGCCAGCAGGTCGGCGAGCAGCCTGGCGTTGGTCTGCGCGTAGTCGTCCCGGCAGTTGTTCATCAGGATGTGGGTCTCCTTTGCCTGGCCGGACAGCTCGACCAGCTTCGGCGCCCACTCGCGAAGCTCCTTCTCCGAGTACCGGTAGCCGAACCGCTCGTAGATGTCGCGGCTGTCCCACTTGTCGCTGTGCCCGTGGAAGCGCACCACGGCAAGGTCCGCGGTGGCGGCCACCACCGGCGGCACCGAGCTGGGGTATCCCTGCGGCATGTCAACGCAGACGTAGGGCACCGCGTACGAGGCCAGGAAGTCCAGCGTCTCGGCCCGGTTCTGCTCGCTAAGCCAGGTCTTGTTCCGGAACTCCACGCAGATCCGGTACGGCCGGACCCGGTCGGCGCACTGCAGGATGTAGTGCTTGTTCGCCTTGCCGATCGGGAACCACTGCGGGAACTGGAACAGCACCGCGCCCAGCTTGCCGGCCTGGTGCAGCGGCTCCAGCGCGGACAGGAACCGCTCCCACACCTGGTCCACGGTGTCCTTCGGCAGGTCCTTGAGGTACAGGTTCTTGGTGACGCTCTCGGGGCGCAGGTCCTTGTACAGCGCGGTCGGCTTGGTCGGGTGCTGGGTGAGCAGGCTGAACGCCTTGATGTTGAACGTGAACCCGTCCGGGGTGCGCTCCGCCCAGGCCTGGGAGTTCCGCTCGTTCGGCGGGGTGTAGTACGTCGAGTCGACCTCGACCAGTGGGAACTGCTTGGCGTAGTACCGCAGCCGCTCCTCCGGCGTGGTGACGTCCGCCGGGTACCACCCCGAGGCGAGCAGCGTCTTGTCGGTCCACGACGCGGTGCCCACCTTGACGTTGGTCACGGCTCGCCTCCGGGCTCGCTCCGCTCCCCGGGCCTGGCGGCCCTGCGATGCTCACTCGCCATCGGCAGAGCGCTCATCGCAGCGTGCCGGCCCGCCATGCTGCCGCGGCGCGATCCAACGCCTCCGCGGTACGCACGTTCCGCTCGGAACGCTCCCGCTCCGCGGCCTGCTCGCCGTCGCCGGCCACCTCGGCCCGCCCGACCGCCACCACCCGGAAGAACGCCGACGCCCGTTCTAATGCCACCGCGAAGTCGCCGGTGTACGCGCCGGTGAGCACGTCGTCGGACAGCCGCCGGATCGCCGCTGGATCGGCGGCGTCGGACACCCCGGCCACCACCTCGGCCACCGGGGCGAGCCCGCGGCCGGCCCCGTACCACCGGGCCAGCGCCAGGCCCTGCTCGCGGCACCAGCTCCGCAGCAGGTACAGCGTCCAGAGCACGCCGGGCAGGGAGTCGTCCGCAGCCTCCCGCCAGAGTTCGGCCAGGGTGTCAAGCCCGACCGTTTCGGCCAGGTCGAGCACCGCGCCGGTGTGCTCACCGTCCGGGTCGCGCCCGGCCCGGACCACCACCGCCGCGGTGGCGTGCGCCAGGTCGATCCGGGCCAACGGCTCGCTCTGCCACCGGGCAGCCGCGAGCCGCTCCACGTCGGCGGTGACGTGGGGCCGCTGGCGGCGCCCGGGATCGGTCATGTGCACCACGGTACGTGACAGTTCTAACAGTTCGCGTTCATCCAGCGGAACACGAGCAGCATCGGATAGGTTTGCCACGCGGGCCGGCCCGCTCAAGACCCCCGGTCCCTACTTTTGTCGCCACGAGCGACCATGCGCCGTGAGGCGATCTGGCGGGCCGGCCCTTTACCGTGTCCGCGGGGCCGCGGCGGTCGATCGGCCGGACGGGCGGTGCGGCGCCAGCCGCTACCGGGCCGCACCGCGGCGCCGGGAAACCCGGTGGGCACCGGCGGCGCAGGTGGTCAGAATCGTCGTCTGTGATCGCGTTGTGGCGGCGGATGCGGATGGATCTGCGACCGCTGCGGCACTCCCGGGACTTCCGGCTGCTGCTGGCCAGCGGCGCGGTCACCATGTTCGGCACGTTCATCACGTACGTGGCGCTGCCGGTGCAGATCAAGCAGCTCACCGGCTCGACGCTCGCGGTGGGCCTGATCGGGGCCTGCGAGCTGGTGCCGCTGGTCGTCTGCGGCCTCTACGGCGGAGCGCTCGCCGACTGGCTGGACCGGCGCCGGATGATCCTCGCCTGCGAGGCCGGCATGGGTGTGCTGGCCGCCTGCCTGCTGGCCAACTCGCTGCTCCCGCACCCGATGGTGTGGCCGCTGTACGTCCTCGCCGGGCTGCTGGCCGGTCTGGACGGGCTGCAGCGACCGTCGCTGGACGCGTTGCTGCCCCGGATCGTGGTGCACGAGGAGATGGCCGCCGCGGTCGCGCTGGGCGCCATGCGGTGGAACTTCTCCGCGATTGCCGGCCCGGCGCTGGGCGGGGTGCTGATAGCCACCGCCGGCCTACCGTGGGGCTACACCGTGGACGTGGCCACATACCTCGTCTCGCTCGCCCTGCTGGCCCGGATGCGGGCCGCGCCGCCGGCGGAGAACGCCGAGCGGCCGAGCCTGACCGGGATCGTGGCGGGGCTGCGGTACGCCCGCGGCCGGCAGGCCCTGGTCGGCACCTACGTGGTGGACCTGGCCGCCATGCTGCTGGCCATGCCGACGGCGCTGCTCCCGTTCGTGGCCGACGAACTGCGCGCGCCGTCGTCGCTCGGCCTGCTGTACGCGGCCGGCTCGGTCGGCTCGCTGCTCGCCACTCTGACCAGCGGCTGGACATCCCGGGTGCACCGGCACGGCCTCGCGGTGGCCTCGGCGGCGGCCGCCTGGGGGCTGGCCATCGCGGGCTTCGGGCTGGCCCGGCAGGTGTGGCTGGCCTTCGCGTTCCTCGCCGTGGCCGGCGCCGCGGACATGGTCAGCGGGATCTTCCGCACCACGATCTGGAACCAGACCATCCCGGACGAGCTGCGCGGCCGGCTGGCCGGCGTCGAACTGCTGTCGTACTCGGTCGGCCCCTCGCTCGGCCAGGTCCGCGCCGGCGGGGTGGCCGCGCTGGCCGGCGTCCGCGGCTCGATCGTCTCCGGCGGGCTGCTCTGCGTGGCCGCCGTGGGGGCGCTGGCGGCGCGGCTGCCGGGCTTCGTCCGGTACGACGACCGCACTGACGAGCACGCGGTGCGCCAGCGGGACCTGCGGGCGGGCGAGCCGGCCGGGGGCTCGTGACGCGGCTGGCGCGGTCACGGCGGCGCCACATCGGGCGCGGTCACGGCGGTGCCACGTCGGGCGCGGTCACGGCGGTGCCACGTCGGGTGTCCACGGACGCAGCCGGGGGCGCCAGGCAGGTACCGCGCGGCGGTACGCCTCGTATCGCGCGCCGTACCGGGCTGCCAGCACAGGCTCCTCGTACCACCGCACGAACGCCGCCACGCAGAGCCACACCGCGGCGGCATAGGCCAGCAGCACGGCCCGGCCGAGCAGCAGCGCCTGCCCGAGGACGGCGGCCACCACCGCCACGTACATCGGGTTGCGGACGTACCGGTACAGGCCGCCCACCACCAGCGTCTCGGTGGGAGCGACCGGCGCGGGCGTGCCGCGGCCCTCGGTCACGAACCGCACGAACGCCGCGACCAGGACGGCCACCGCGGCGGTCAGGACCGCCACACCGGCCACCTGCAGCGGCAGCCACCACGGGCGGCGCGCATGCCATCCGGTCAGCCACCACGGCACCGCTCCGGCAACGGTGCCCGGCGCCAACACGAAGAACACCGCACTCCCGGTTGCGGCCAACGGCTGGCGCATGCCGCAGCTTTACCAGCCCCGACGCACCGCAACAGCCGGAGCCACCGGAAATTGTGGTGCGGCGCCGGCTGCCGGACGGGTACCGTGCCGGCGAGCCGAACCCGAGGAGTGTCGATGACAGTCGCCCGCAGCACCGCATGCTCCGGTGTCGTGGCGACCGTGCGGGCTCCCTAGCCGGCAGCGGCCGCCGGGGGCACCGGAGGGACCTCCCGTCCTTCCCGTCAGACGTCCCCGAGGAGACGGCTCTTGCCTGCCTACCCGACGTACCTGCTCTACCGCGGGGCGCGCGCGTTCGCCGCGAACACCGCGTTCACGCTCAACCTCGTCTACCAGATTCGCACGGTGGGCCTCGGCCCGTTCGAGCTGATCATGGTCGGCACCGTGCTCGAGGTGACCTGCCTGGTGGCCCAGGTGCCGACCGGGATCATCGCCGACCTGTACAGCCGCCGGCTCTCGGTGGTCATCGGTTGCCTGCTCACCGGGGCTGGTGTCCTGGTCGAGGGCCTGGTGCCGGCGTACCTCGCGGTACTGGTCGCCAGCGTCGTCTGGGGTATCGGCGCCACCTGCATCGACGGCGCCGAGGAGGCCTGGGTGGCCGACGAGATCGGGGAGGCCCGCGCCGGCGCGGCGTTCACCCGTGGCTCGCAGGTCGGCCGGGTGGCCGCGGTGCTCGGCGTCGGCGCCAGCGTCGCGCTGGCCGGCGTCCGGCTGAACCTGCCGTTACTCGTCGGTGGCGGTCTGTGGCTGTTGCTCGGCGCCGGCCTGCTGCTGGTGATGCCGGAGCGCAACTTCCGGCCGGCCGCGGCGGGCGACCGCGCCACGCTTCCGGCGATGCGGGCGATGCGGGCGATGCGGGCGCAGGTGGCGGCCGGCTCGCGGGCGGTACGCGGCCGGCCGGCCCTGGTACTGCTGCTCGGCGCGACCGCGCTGACCGGCATGACCAGCGAGGGCCTGGACCGGCTCGGGCAGGCGCACTTTCTGGCGGACCTGCGGTTCCCGCCGGTGGCCACGCCGCTGGTGTGGTTCGGCGTGCTCAGCGTGGCGGCGATGCTCGGCTCGATCGGGCTGACCCAGGCTGTGCGGCACCGGGCGGACGCCGTGCGCCCAGGTGCCGCGGGACGCACGCTGGTCGCCTTCCAGGCCGGCGCCGCGGTGGCAATCGCGGTGTTCGCGCTGGCCGGCGACTTCTGGCTGGCCGCCACGGCGTACCTGGCGGTGGACATGCTGCGGGCGGCCGCCGGGCCGCTGTTCTCCACCTGCCTGGTGTCACAGACCGAGCCGGCCACCCGGGCCACCGTGTTCTCGATCGCCGGGCAGGCCGACGCCGCCGGGCAGCTCGCCGGTGGGCTGCCGATCGGGTACATCGGCTCGCACGTGTCGATCCGGGCGGCCCTGGGGACGGTCAGCCTGTTCCTGGTGCCGGCCGTCGGGCTGCTGCACCGGGCGGTCGGCCGGACCCGGCAGCCTGCGGAGGAGGCGGCGCTCGCGCATTGACCGTCCGGGGCCGTCGGGCTGGTGCACCGGGCGGTCGGCCGGACCCGGCAGCCTGCGGCGGAGATGACGCTCACGCAATGACCGTCCGGGGCCGCCGCTCTGGTACCGGCGGCGGCCCCGGTTCGGCTCACTCCCCGGTCACGCCGTCGAGCAGTTCGCGCATGGCGTCGAGGTGGCCGTTGTGCCGGGCGGTCTCCTCGATCATGTGCACCACGATCCAGCGCAGGTTCACCGGTTCGCCCCCCTGCGGCCCGTCCTTCTCCACCGTGTCCAGGTCGTGCCCGGCGACGATCACCCGCGAGCGCTCGCACTGCGCCTCGTACTCCTCCAGCAGCGTGGCCAGCGGGATCTCGTCCACCCGCATCTCGGCGTCCGGGTCCTCCGCCGTCCAGGGTGCCGAGATGGGCGTGCCGAGGAAGTGGCGCTCGAACCAGTCGCGCTCCACCCAGCACAGGTGGCTGACCACCCCCGCCATGGTCATCAGCGGCGAGGAGGGCAGCACCGGCCGGTGGGCGTCCGCCTCGGACAGTCCCCCGCACTTCACCCGCACCGTGGCCCGGTGCCAGTCCAGGAAGGCGGTCAGCAGCGTACGTTCGTCGCCCTGCCTCGGCAGGCGCGGTCGTGTCATCACGTTGTCTCCGGTGTGTCGTGGCGCGGCTCCGGAGCCCGGCTCTCAGCGCAGGCGGCGGGATGGTCGCGCCGTGGATGCGGTACGCATGGAACGCAGACCTCCCTCCTGCCGGCCGTGACGGCACGGGCAGCATCCCGGCGGGCGCTCGCCCGCGTCAACGTAATTCGCTGGGTGCGGCGCACCGTGACACCTACCGTTGCCGCCCATGGGGGACGAGGCGGGCCGGCGGGTGAGCCTGGCGCTGGTGTCACCGGGCGGCCGGCCGCTCGGAGCGCTGCCGCCATTCGAGGCGGACGTGCCGTGGGAGAACAACGTGGTCGCCGTGGTGGCCGGCGCGCGGGCGGCGTACGGCATCGACGTGACCGTGCTGCGCCTGCTGTGGGTGGACTCCTTCGAGGACGGCGGGCCGCTCGGCTACCTGGCCGAGTACGACGGACCGCCGCTGGAAGGGCTCGGCGCGCCAGCCGGCCTCGACGCGGAGGAACCGCTGCGGATGCCGTGGGCGCGGCCGGGCGGGCCGGACCAGACGCTGCGCTGGGCAGAGTCGGTACTGGCCCGGCACCGCCGCCCACCGGTCGGGGCGCCGGTGCAGCAACGCACCTGGAACCTGTCCGCGATCTGGCGGATCGACACCGCGGACGGCCCGACCTGGCTGAAGCAGGTGCCGCCGTTCTTCCGCCACGAAGGCGCCGTGCTGCGGTGGCTAGAGCGGACGGCGCCCGGACTGGGACCCACCGTGCTGGGCGCCGCGGCCGACCGGATGGTGCTGGAGCACGTACCCGGCGAGGACTGCTACCACGCACCGCTTCGGCTGCGGCAGGACATGCTCGCCGACCTGCTCCGCCTGCAGGCCCGGGCGGCGGCGCGGGTGGAGGAGTTGCTCGCCATCGGGGTACCGGATCGGCGGGGCGCGACGCTCATCCGGCGGATCCAGGCGACCGTCGCACGGTGGAGGTACACCGTGCCACCGATCGAGGCGGCGGTGCTGGCCGCGCTGGTGGGCGGGCTGCCGGAGCGGCTCGCCGCGCTGGCGGCGTGCAGGGTGCCCGACACACTCGTGCATGGCGACTTCCACGCCGGGAACGTCCGCTCCGACGGCACCCGGCGGACGATCATCGATTGGGGCGACGCGGTGGTCGGCCACCCGGCGCTGGACCTCGCCGCGTTCCTCGAGCGGGTCGAGCCTCCCGACCATGACGTGCTGCGCCGACAGTGGGCCGACCACTGGCGCGCCGCCGTCACGGACTGCGAACCGGAACGGGCCGCAGCCCTGATGGCCCCAGTTGCGGCGCTCTACCTGGCCACCGTCTACGACGGCTTCCTCCGCGCGACCGAGCCGTCCGAGCACGTCTACCACGCCACCGACCCGACGCGGTGGCTCCGCCGCGCCGCCACCCTCGCCGCCGACGCCCCACCGCTGATGGGGAGCAGCCGTCATCGGTCGGAGTGACAGTTACTCCTCGACGCTCGGCCATCTTCCTCACCTCCTCTCGCTGCCGATAACCGGGTGAGTGGATCTAGCTGCAGCCGGAGGTGCTGCCGCAGCCCTCGCAGACGTAGCAGCTGCCGGCAGGGCGCATCTTGGTGCCACAGGTCAGGCAGAGCGGCGCGTCGGCGGACCTGCCCTGATGCAGCTCGACCAGCTCGGTGGACGAGCCGACGTGTGCCGGTACGGGTACGGCGGTGGCCGCCGCACCGGAACGACCCTGGGCCGGCCTGGGTGACTCGATCGGCGCCGAGCCGCGCATGCCCTCCACGTCGGCCTCGTCGTCGCCGCCCGCGGCGCCGTACCCGTTGACCTGGGCGGCCCGCTCGGTCGCGGTGAGGATGCCGATCTCCCGGCGGGTTTCGGTGGGCAGGTAGTCCAGCGCGAGCCGGCGGAAGATGTAGTCGATCACCGACTGCGCGATCCGGATGTCCGGGTCGTCGGTCATCCCCGCCGGCTCGAACCGCATGTTGGTGAACTTGCGGACGTAGGTCTCCAGCGGCACCCCGTACTGCAACGCGATCGAGATCGCCACCGAGAACGCGTCCATCACCCCGGCCAGGGTCGAGCCCTGCTTGCCGAGCTTGAGGAACACCTCACCGAGGCCGTCGTCGGGGTAGGAGCCGGCGGTGAGGTACCCCTCAGCGCCGCCCACGGTGAACGATGTGGTCATGCTCGGCCGCTTCTTCGGCAGCCGGGTGCGGGTCGGCCGGTACTCAACCACCTTGGCCGGCTCCGCGGTCGCCTTCTTCTCCCGGGCGTTGGACAGCGGCTGGCCGACCTTGCAGTTGTTGCGGTAGATCGCCAACGCCTTCAGGCCCAGCCGCCAGCCCTCGAAATAGATCTTCTCCACGTCCTCGACGGCGGCCGTCTCCGGCATGTTCACCGTCTTGGAGATCGCCCCGGAGATGAACGGCTGCACCGCGGCCATCATCCGAACGTGCCCCATCGGGGAGATCGACCGCTCCCCCATCGCGCAGTCGAACACCTCGTAGTGCTCCGGCCGCAGCCCGGGCGCGTCCACCACGTGGCCGTGCTCGGCGACGTACTCCACCACCGCCTCGATCTGCTCCCCGGCGTACCCCAGGGTCTGCAGCGCCCGCGGCACCGTCTGGTTGACGATCTGCATGGAGCCGCCGCCGACGAGCTTCTTGAACTTGACCAGTGCCAGGTCGGGCTCGATGCCGGTGGTGTCGCAGTCCATCATCAGGCCGATGGTGCCGGTCGGGGCCAGCACCGACGCCTGCGCGTTCCGCCAGCCGTGCCGCTCGCCGAGCTTCAGGCCGTCCCGCCACTGCTGCCCGGCGGCCTTCAGCACGGCCGCGTCGTCGGCACCCATCGAGCGCACCGCGTCGTTGGCCGCGGCGTGCTTGCGTATCACCCGCTGGTGCGCGTCGGCGTTCCGGGCGTACCCCTCGTACGCGCCCACCGCCCCGGCCAACTCGGCCGAGCGCCGGTACGCCGCGCCGCTCATCAGTGAGGTGATCGCCGCGGCCAGCGCCCGGCCGCCGTCGGAGTCGTACGCACGCCCGGTGGCCATCAGCAGCGCGCCGAGGTTTGCGTACCCGATGCCGAGCTGCCGGTACCTCCGGGTGGTCTCGCCGATCCTCTCGGTCGGGAAGTCCGCGAAGCAGATCGAGATGTCCATCGCGGTGATCACCAGCTCGACCGCCCTGGTGAACGTGGCGATGTCGAAAGTGCCGTCCGGCTTGAGGAACTTCAGCAGGTTCAGCGAGGCCAGGTTGCACGAGGAGTTGTCCAGGTGCATGTACTCGCTGCACGGGTTGGACGCGGTGATCCGGCCGGACTCCGGGCAGGTGTGCCAGTCGTTGATCGTGTCGTCGTACTGGATGCCCGGGTCGGCGCATGCCCAGGCGGCCTGCGCGATGCTGCGGAACAGCCCCCTGGCGTCCACCGTCTGGAGCACCTCGCCGGTCAGCCGGGCGCACAGCCCGAACTCGGCGCCCTCCTCCACCGCCTGCATGAAGTCGTCGGAGACCCGCACCGAGTTGTTCGCGTTCTGGTACTGCACCGAGGTGATGTCCCTGCCGCCGAGGTCCATGTCGAACCCGGCGTCCCGCAGCGCGCGGATCTTGTCCTCCTCGCGCGCCTTCGTCTCGATGAACTCCGCGATGTCCGGGTGGTCCACGTCGAGCACCACCATCTTCGCCGCCCGCCGGGTTGCCCCGCCGGATTTGATCGTGCCCGCGGACGCGTCCGCGCCGCGCATGAAGCTGACCGGGCCGGACGCGGTGCCGCCGGAGGACAGCAGCTCCCTGCGCGCCGGAGCCGCCCTTGAAGATGCGGCCCTCCTCGGAGTACCAGTTCAGGATCGAGTCCATGGTGTCGTCCACGGCCAGGATGAAGCACGCGGAGACCTGCTGCGGCGCGGGCGTGCCCACGTTGAACCACACCGGCGAGTTGAAGCTGAACACCTGGTGCATCAGCATCCACGTCAGCTCGTGCTCGAACACCTCCGCATCGGCCTCGGTGGCGAAGTAGCCGTGCTGCCGGCCGGCCGCGCGGTAGGTGAGCACCACCCGGTCGATGAGCTGCCGCAGGCTCGACTCGCGCTCGGCCGAGCCCATCGCGCCGCGGAAGTACTTGCTGGTCACGATGTTGATCGCGTTGGCGCTCCAGAAGTCCGGGAACTCCACGCCGCGCTGCTCGAAGGTGACCGAGCCGTCCCGCCAGTTCGTCATCACCACGTCGCGGCGGGACCAGGCGACCTCGTCGTACGGGTGCGTGCCCGCCGTCGTGTACACCCGGTCGATCCGCAGGCCGTGCCCCGCCGCCCTGGCCGCCTTGCCGTCGCCCTGCGACGGCGTCTCGACGGTCTCGGTCATGACCTCGCCCCTCTCTGTCTGTGCGCTGCCTCGGCCCCCGTGTGCGCCGAGCGGTGCTGCGGTCGGATCCCCCCGACCGGTGCGGCGGGCGCTCACGGCTGGCCCTCCGCCCCGGGTTGCCCGCTCTGCTGCCGGCGCAGTGCGGCGATCTCCTTCTCGAAGTCCTCCACCGAGGCGAAGGACCGGTAGACGCTGGCGAACCGCAGGTACGCCACCTCGTCGAGCTCCCGCAGCGGGCCGAGGATGGCCAGGCCCACCTCGTGGGTGGGCACCTCGGCCACCCCTGTGGCCCGGATCGCCTCCTCGACGCGCTGGGCGAGCTGGGCCAGGTGGTCCTCGTCCACCGGACGGCCCTGGCAGGCCCGGCGCACCCCGACGATCACCTTCTGCCGGGAGAACGGCTCGGTGACGCCGCTGCGCTTGATCACCGCGAGGGTGGGTTCCTCGACCGTGGTGAACCGCCGGCCGCAGTCCTGGCAGGCGCGGCGCCGCCGGATCACCAGGCCGTCGTCCACCTCGCGGGAGTCGACCACGCGGGAGTCGGGATGGCGACAGTACGGACAGCGCATCTCGACTCCTCCCGCGGCTGCGCGCGCCCGGTCGGCACGCGTCGCGCAGGCGTCCCGACGTTGCCCGCTGTGGACACCGCTGGGGACGACCTGTGCATATCTTGTGGGCGAGTCACCCCAACCTGTGGATGACTTACACCGCTGTAACTACTAGATGTTGTGTTCCGACGGTAGATCGCCACGAGCCGGAACGCAAGCAGGACGGCTCCCGGAGATCGAAACCGCAGGTGGTGGCGGCGCGTCCCGGGCGCTCGGCGTGTCGTGGCGGGCGCGGTGCCCGACTGCCCGGCTCCACGCTCGCACCGGTCCTCGGGCCGCAGTCCGGCGCGAGCGCCGTCGGCCCGCAGGCGGCCCGGCGATGCTCACCACCCACTGCCGCCTCGGCGTGCTCACGGCCGGATGACCAGCCGCTGCCCGGGGTGTACGACACCGCCGACCAGGCCGTTGCGGGCCACGATCGCGTCCACCACCGCGCGGGTGTCCGCCTGCGGCGCGACCCGCTGCGCGATGCTCCACACCGTGTCGCCCGGCTGCACCTCGACCACGGCCGGAGCGGACGGCGGGATGGCGGTCCGGGTGTGCACGAGCCGGGCACCCATCAAGCCGAACGCCAGCACGGCCAGGAGCGCCGCTGCGGCCAGCAACACCCGGCCGCGCCGGGTCAGCCGCAGGTCGGCCGCCCGCGGCTGCCCGGCCGGCCGGACCACCCGCCGCGGGCGCGCCACCGGCCACGGTCCCGGCTGCCCCGGTGGACGCGCCGGCTCGGACGGCACTGATGGGAACGGAATGACCACAGCGCCGCGTGGACCACGTACCCTGGACGGCACGATCTCCGGTGGCAGCATCGGAGCGACGGACATCCTGGACCTCCCGAGTGGACCGAACAGACTCTCGGCCGAACGCTTGTTCGATCGAACGTCTGTACGATGTTTACCAGGGGGTTCTGACAAAAACGAGAACACGACGGCGTGTCGCTCGAACACCTGTTTGAAACCGTCGGTGGGCCCGGCTAGCTTGCGTGTGGATCATCCGGACGGGGCAGGGAGGGCATCGTGGCGACAGAGGAAGCCAAGCGGCGCGGACCTGGCCGGCCGCCGGGCAGCACTGTGCGCGCGCTACCCGACGGCCCGGCGGACGGATCCGGTCTGACCGCGCGACAGCGGCTGATCCTCGACGTCATCAAGGCCTCGGTGGAGCACCGGGGATACCCGCCCAGCGTCCGCGAGATCGGTGAGGCGGTCGGCCTGCTGTCCACCTCCAGCGTCGCCCACCAACTCACCACCCTGCAGAAGAAGGGCTTCCTGCGCCGCGACCCCAACCGGCCGCGGGCGGTGGACGTGCGGATGCCCGAGCCGGAGGAGCCGTCCACCTCCGCCGAGGAGGTCGCCGAGCGGCCCACGCCGGCGTACGTGCCGGTCGTCGGGCAGATCGCCGCGGGCCAGCCGATCCTGGCCGAGGAGGCCGTCGAGGACGTCTTCCCGCTGCCCCGCGAGCTGGTCGGCGACGGCACGCTGTTCCTGCTCCGGGTCAGCGGCGACTCGATGATCGACGCCGCGATCGCCGACGGGGACTGGGTCGTGGTCCGGCAGCAGCCGGTCGCCGAGAACGGCGACGTGGTGGCCGCGATGATCGACGGCGAGGCGACCGTCAAGACGTTCCGCCGCCGCGACGGCCACGTGTGGCTGATCCCGCACAACGCGGCGTACCCGCCGATCCTCGGCGACCACGCGACCGTGCTCGGCCGGGTGGTGGCGGTACTGCGCAAGCTCTGAGTACGAGGTCGCGGACACGGCAGCCGCCGCCCGGTCAGACCGGCGCGGCCGGCCGTGACGGGTCGACCGCCGCTGACTCGGCCACGGTCTCGGGTCAGCAGGTGCCGTGGGTCGGCGGAACGGGGTTTGACCGGAACGCCGGTCAACCGGAACGCGGGCCAGCAGGTGCCGCGGGGTTGGCGGAACGCGGGTCAGCCGGAACGCGGGCCAGCAGGTGCCGCGGGGTTGGCGGAACGCGGGTCAGCGGGAACGCGGGTCAGCAGGTGCCGCGGGGTTGGCGGAACGCCGGTCAGCCGGAACGCGGGTCAGCAGGTGCCGCGGGGTTGGCGGAACGCCGGTCAGCGGGAACGCGGGTCAGCCGGAACGCGGGTCAGCCGCGGCGCGTCATCGAGGCTGCCTTGCCGCCGCCCCAGACGATGACCGCGGCCACGCCGAGCGCCAGCACCAACTTGCCGAAGACGTCGAAGCCCTTCTGCTTAGCCGGGTCGGAGGGCGGCCGGGCGGTTGCGTCCGGCGTCCGTGAAGTTGCCGGCGCGACCAGGCCGCCGAACGGCACCGCGTGTACGGCGGCTGGGCGCCCTTCGGTGCTGGTGAGCAGGCTGCGCCCGTCCGGGGAGAACGCGATCGCCTCGCCCTGCCGGGTCGCGGGCAACGGGATCCGTACCGGCTTGCCGGCGGACAGTGCGGCCGCCACGTCGCCGTCCGCGGCCTGCCACAGGTACGCGTCGGTGTAGGTGCGCAGCACGATCCGGGTGCCGTCCGGCGAGACCGCCCCGCCGGTCACCATGAGCTGGCCGGCCACCCCCACCGGCCCGCCGGGTGTACCACTCGGGGTGAAATGCAGCGCGGTCACTCTGCGCAGCGGCGTCGGGCGGCTGGTCGACGGCGTGCCGGCCGGGGTGTAGACGCCGCTGTTGCCCAGCGGCTCCTTGGTCACGATGAACGGCCGCCCCGCCCGGTCCAGCAGCAGCGCCTCCGCGTCGTGCGGCCCGTCCGGGTAGCCGAACCGGAACAGCCGTGCGGTGCCCCCCTCGGTCAGCAACTCGATCGCCACCGTGCGCCGCTGCCTGTCGTTGTCGCCCAGGTCGGCCAGCCACAGCGTGCCGTCGGCGGAGCGGGCCAGATCCTCCACGTCGTACGGGTCGATGCCGGCGGTGACGGCGCGCACCACCCGGCACGACGACCCGTCGAGCACGAACACCTGTAGCCGGCTGCCCCCGTCGTTCACCGTGTACAGCCGGTCCCCGACCGCGACCAGCCCGCTGGACTCGGTGATGCGCGGGTCGTCGATGCTGCACCGGAGCTCGCCCCTGCCGGCCGTCCCCGTCGGCCTCCCCGCCGACGCTCCCGCCGACGCCCCCGACCCTGACGGCTCAGCCCGCGCGGACATCCACGGTGGGAGCAGCATCGCCCCGGCCGTCAGGCCCAGCACGACCCAGCCACGACGCATTGCCCCAGTCTCCCAGCCGGGCACCGAAGATCAGGTGAGTGACGCGCAGTACCAGCACGCCGGCGACGGGCCCGCCAGCAGCCGGTACATGCCAGAACATCACGATTGCCGCGACGCTGCGCCAGGATGGGTACGGCGTCCGCCGCCCACCTGTGCGGTCCGGGCCGTACCACCGGGCGCGGGCGCCCGCCCCCGGGGCCACGCCGGCAGGTATCTCCCTGCGTCACTCCTTGCGGCGGCGGGACGGCTCGTCCTTGGCCGCGGTGGGCCGGATGACCGGCTCGCCCTCGATCACCGGCGGCGGCGTCTGCGCCGTGGCCGGCCTGGCCGACGACCCGCCGTCGCGGGCCGCGGTGTCGTCCTCGCGCATCCCGCTGACCTCGGCCTTGAAGATCCGCATCGATTTGCCCACCGACCGGGCGGCGTCAGGCAGCTTCTTGTACCCGAAAAGCATCAGCACGACGACAATCAGCACGAGCCAGTGCCAGGGCTGAATTGCGCCCATCAGATCCTCCTGTCGTGGACCTTGCCGGCGTTCAGCCTACGCGTTCGGCGAGACCATGTACGGCATCAGCGTCGCTGCGAGGTCCGGATCCACCCGCGCGTGCAGCAGCGTGCCGTGCTCGGTGTGGTCGCTGGCCAGCACCTCGCCCTGCCCGTGCACCCGGGCGACCAGGTCGCCGCGGTCGTACGGCACCAGCACGTGCAGCTCGGCGTCCGGGCGGGGCAGCCGGTCGGCGACCACCGCGCGCAGCTTGTCCAGCCCCTCCTCGGTGTGCGCGGACACGAACACCGCGTCCGGGAACTCCCTGCGCAGCCGGTCCAGCGTCTCGGCGCCGGCGGCGTCAATCTTGTTCACCACGATCTGCTCGGACACCCCGGCGGCGTCGATGTCGGCCAGCACGGCGCGCACCGCTGAGACCTGCGCCTCGGGGTCCGGGTCGGCGCCGTCCACCACGTGCAGGATCAGGTCCGCGGCGGCGACCTCCTCCAGGGTCGACCGGAACGCCTCCACGAGCTGGTGCGGCAGGTGCCGGACGAAGCCCACGGTGTCGGCCAGCGTGTAGATCCGCCCGTCCGTGGTCTGGCAGCGCCGCACGGTCGGGTCCAGGGTGGCGAACAGCGCGTTCTCCACCAGGACGCCGGCCCCGGTGAAACGGTTCAGCAGGCTGGACTTGCCGGCGTTGGTGTACCCGGCGATGACCACGCTGGGCAACGCGTTGCGCAGCCGCTCCGCCCGCTTGGTGTCCCGGGCCACCTTCATGTGTGCGATCTCGCGGCGCAGCCGGGCGGTCCGGGTACGGATCCGGCGGCGGTCCAGCTCGATCTTGGTCTCGCCGGGGCCGCGGCCGCCGATGCCCAGCCCTGCGGCGGCCCGGCCGCCGACCTGCCTGGACAGCGACTCGCCCCAGCCGCGCAGCCGCGGCAGCAGGTACTGCATCTGAGCCAGCTCGACCTGCGCCTTGCCCTCCTTGCTGCGCGCGTGCTGGGCGAAGATGTCCAGGATCAGCGCGGTGCGGTCCACCACCTTGACCTTGACCCGGTCCTCCAGGTTGCGGAGCTGGGCCGGGGACAGCTCGCCGTCGCAGATCACCGTGTCCGCGCCGGTGGCCAGCACCACGTCGCGCAGCTCCTCGGCCTTGCCGGAGCCGATGTAGGTGGCCGGGTCGGGCAGGTCGCGGCGCTGGATGAGCCCGTCGAGCACCTCGGAGCCGGCGGTCTCGGCCAGCCGGGCCAGCTCGGCAAGCGAGTTCTCGGCATCCTGGAGGGTGCCGCTGGTCCAGACGCCGACGAGTACCACCCGCTCCAGCCGGAGCTGGCGGTACTCGACCTCGGTGACGTCGGCGAGTTCGGTGGCCAGTCCGGCCACCCTGCGAAGTGCCTGCCGTTCGGCGAGCTCGAGGTCCTCGCCGCCGGCGGCGTGCAACGGTTCGGTCATGTCCCCTCGATCGTGTCACGTCCGCGCCGCAACCGGCACCTCAGTAACGGCTCACCGCCGGCGGGACGCGTCCGGGTGTACCGCCAGGAACACCGAGTACGGGACGCCGTCGGGGGTGGGCTCCCGGTTGCGGAACTCGTCCAGCACCGCGTACAGCCGGTGCTTGAGCTCCTCCAGTTCGGCGTCGGTCAGCCGCAGGCCGAGCCGGCTCATCGCCGCCTGCGAGTCGAGGTCGACCTGCCGGATCTCCTCCAGGAACGCCTCCAGCATGGCCCGCCGCCGCCCGCGCACCGCCTCGTGAACGTCCAGCGTCCAGGACTTGCCGGTCGCCCGGTACGGCACCTCGCGGGCACCCCGCGCACCGCGCCGCTCCGCCTCCGGGGTCAGGAAGCCGGTGGCCACCAGGCGGCGCACGTGGTGCAGGGTGGATGCCGGGTTGAGGTGGAGCCGGTCGGCGATCTCCTTGTTGGTGTGCGCCTCGTCCAGGCAGACGCGCAGGATCCGCAGCCGCACCGCGGAGGCCAGCGCCCGGGCCTCCGCCTCGGTGGCCGGCCGGCGGGGGGTACGGCGGTGCGCTGGCCCGGGCTCGGTCATGCCAGCCAGGGTAAACCGATTGACAGCTCTCAATCACTGGGTCCAGGCTGGTCCCGTGCCTGGGTCCCTCCTCCGCCACCGCGACTTCCGGCTGCTGTGGGCCGGCGACACGATCAGCCAGTTCGGCAGCCAGGTGACCATGCTGGCGCTGCCGCTGCTCGCCGTGACCACGCTGCACGCCAGCCCGTTCGAGGTCGGCCTGCTCACCACGTTCGAGTTCCTGTCCTTCCTGCTGGTCGGCCTGCCGGCCGGGGCGTGGGTGGACCGGATGCGCCGGCGCAACGTGCTGATCGCCGGCGACCTCGGCCGCGCGCTGCTGCTCGGGTCCCTGCCGCTGGCCGCGTTCCTCGATGTGCTCAACCTGCCGCAGCTCTACCTCGTGGCGCTCGGCAACGGGCTGCTCACCGTGTTCTTCGACGTGGCGTACCAGAGCTACCTGCCGCACCTGGTCGGCCGCGAGCACCTGGTGGAGGGCAACGCCAAGCTGCAGGCCAGCCAGTCGGTGTCGGTGGTGGCCGGCCCCACCGCGGGCGGCTTCCTGGTACAGGCCCTCACCGCGCCGTACGCGGTGCTGGTGGACGCGGCGAGCTTCCTGTGGTCGGCGCTGTGCGTCGGGGCGATCCGGTCCCGGGAGCCGCGGCCGGAGCGCGTGCCGGAACGGCACCTCGGCCGGGAGATCGCGGAGGGGCTGCGGTTCGTGTTCGGCAACCGGCTGCTGCGCGCGATCAGCTTCTCCACCTCGACGTTCAACTTCTTCGCCACCATCGGCGGCACGATGCTGATCCTGCTGCTGGCCCGCGAACTCGGCCTGTCCGCGGGCACCATCGGGCTTTTCTTCAGCATCGGCAGCGTGGGCGCCATCGTGGGCGCGCTGGTCGCCAGCCGGGTGGCGGCCCGGCTCGGCCAGGGCCCGACCATCTGGATCTCCGCGGCGCTGTCCGGGCCGCCCGGGCTGCTGCTGCCGCTGACCCAGCGCGGCTGGTTCCTGTGGGTGGTCGCGGCCGCGAACGCGCTGGTCACCCTGCTGATCCCGGTCTACAACATCACCCAGGTGAGCTTCCGGCAGGGGCTGTGCCCGGAGCGGCTGCTCGGCCGGATGAACGCCACGATCCGGTTCGTGGTGTGGGGCACCATGCCGGTCGGCGGCCTGGTCGGCGGCGCGCTCGGCTCCTGGATCGGGGTGCGGCCCACGCTGTGGGTGGGCGCGGTCGGGCTGTCGCTGGCCTTCCTGTGGGTCTTCTGCTCGCCGCTGCGGACCATGCGGGAGCTGCCGACCCGGCCGGACGACGACGAGCTAACCGACCTGGAGCCGCTGTCCGTCGAGTGACACCTCGCCTGCGGCCACCAGCACCGCCGGCCCGGTCAGGGTGACCGTGTCGGACCAGGTCACCGACAACCGGCCGCCGGGCACGTCCACCGTCCACGGCTCGCCCCGCCCGTCCTGGCCGCCGGCCCCGGCACCGTGCACGGCCGCCACCACGGCCGCGCACACCCCGGTGCCGCAGGAGCGGGTCTCCCCCACCCCGCGCTCGTGTACCCGCATGCCGATGTGCCGCGGCCCGCGCCGTACCACGAACTCGACGTTCTGACCGCCCGGCCGGGGGGGCGTGACGACGGGCGCGGCGGCGAGGTCGAGCGCGGCCAGTTCGGCGTCGGTGGCCAGCGGCACCACCACGTGCGGGTTGCCCATGCCGACCGCGACCGCCTTGATGCCCAGCACGGTTGGCGTGCCGGCCGGCAGCTCCGGCGGACCCATGTCCACGGTCACGTCGCCGCTGGCCGGCACGGTGACCCCCTTGGGGCCGCCCCGGGTGCCCACGCTGAAGGCGCCGGGCGAGGCCAGCCCGGCGTCGACGAGGTACCGCGCGAACACCCGTACCCCGTTCCCGCACATCTCCGCGACCGAGCCGTCGGCGTTGCGGTAGTCCATGAACCAGCCGTCGCCGTCCCGCCCGACCCGCAGCACGCCGTCCGCGCCAAGTCCGGCGCGCCGGTCGCACAGGGCGCGCACCAGGGCCGGGGTGAACCCGGCCTCGGGCAGGTCCGGGAGCAGCACGAAGTCGTTCTCCGTGCCGTGTCCCTTGATGAACCTCACGCGGCCGATGCTACGGCGTGCCAGACTCCCGGCATGACGCCCGAGGAGACGCCGCCGGAGACACCGGAGGAGACACCGGAGGGGACGCCGGAGGAGCGGTACCAGCAGGTGGTGGCGGGTCTCGCGGACCGCGGTGCGAAGGCCGCGCGGATGTTCGGTATGCCGTCGGTCAAGGACGCCGCGGGCAAGGCGTTCGCCGGGCTGTACCAGGGCGAGCTGGTCTGCCGGCTGGGCCGGGACACGCCCGCGTACGCCGAGGCGGTCGCGCTGGCCGGTGCCCACGTGTTCGACCCGACCGGGATGGACCGGCCGATGAGGGACTGGGTGTGCATCCCGGCCGAGCACGCCGCGCGGTGGACCGAGTTCGCCGAGGCGGCGCTCAGCGTGCCGCGCTGACCGCCTGCTCGACCAGGTCCGGCGCGGCGGCGTCCAGCCAGCGCACCCGGGGGTCGCGCCGGAACCAGGATCGCTGCCGCCGCGCGAACCGCCGGCTGGCCCGCTGCGTCCCGGTCCGCGCCTCGTCCTCGGTACACCGGCCGTCGAACGCGGCCAGCACCTGCTGGTAGCCCAGCGCCCGGCACGCCGTCCGGCCGGCGCGCAACCCCACCGCCTCCAGCCGGCGCACCTCGGCCACCAGCCCGCGCCGCCACATCCGGTCCACCCGCAGGTCGATGCGTTCGTCCAGGTCGGCCCGGTCCAGGCCGACCTGGACCGCGTCGTACACGGCGTGGTAGCCCGGCATGGTCGCGGTGAACGGCCGACCGGTCAGCTCGACCACCTCCAGCGCGCGGACGATCCGCCGGCCGTTGCTGGGCAGGATGCCCCGCGCCGCGTCAGGGTCCACCTGGGACAGTCGCGTGTGGAGGGTGCCGGCGCCAACCGTGGCCAGCTCGTGCTCCAGCCGGGCGCGCACCGCGGGGTCGGTGCCGGGGAACTCCAGCCGGTCCAGCGCCGCCCGCACGTACAGCCCCGACCCGCCGACCAGCACCGGGGTACGGCCGCGGGCCAGCACGGCGTCGATCGCGGTCCGGGCCAGCCGCTGGTACTCCGCCACGCTGGCCGGTTCCGTCACGTCCCAGATGTCGAGCAGGTGGTGCGGCACGCCCTGCCACTCGGCCTCGGTCAGCTTGGCGGTGCCCACGTCCATGCCGCGGTAGAGCTGCATCGAGTCGGCGTTGACCACCTCGCCGGCGAAACGCAGCGCCAGCGCGACGGCCACGTCCGACTTGCCGGTGGCGGTGGGGCCGACCACGGCCAGCACCCGGGTCATGTCGGGGGCCTCGCCGAGTTCGTGGGGTGGCTCATCGCCGGATCCAGGACGCGACGAAGTAGCCCACCCCGTACGGCGCGCCGGCGTACAGCAGTTCGGCGTCATACCGCCCGCCGTCCAGCAGCCCGCCGGCGGCCCGCCAGGCGGTCGGCCCGGCCGCGAGCAGTTCGGCCCCGAGCGCCGGGTCCAGGACGCGCAGCTCTGCCGGGTCGCCGGAGCGCAGCGCCGCGGTCACGGCGTCGTCGTACGGCACCGCCCGCGGGTCGACGTACCCGGGTGCCGACTCGGTACGCCGCGCCGACCCGTCGCCCATCACCAGCAGCCCGACCGGGGCATCGCCGTCCACCACGGGAAACGCCCCGTCCGACCCGACCGCGGCACCGCCGTCCACCACCGGGAACGCCCCGTCCGGCCCGACCTGGACGCCGACCGCCGGTGGGTGGTCCCCGGCCCGGCCGAGCAGCCACGCGCCGACCGCCACCGACAGCGGCAACCCGTCGGCGCTGCCCCGGGTGGGCGGCCCCAACCGGACCCTCACGTCGACCCCGTACCCGGCCAGCGAGCCGTGGTCGGACGGCCCGTGCACCCCCGCCCGCGGACCGGCGCCCAGCACGTACAGCCGCTGCGGGCCGGCCGTCAGCAGCCGTCGGACGGCGTCGTCGCAGGCCGCGCGGAGGCCGTCCAGCTCGACCGCCGCGCCGGCCGCCAGCTCGGGCACCAGCAGCGGCGGATGCGGGCAGAACGCGGCGGCCACGAACACGGGACCGAGGCTATCCCGAGCCCATTACCGCCCTCGGGCTGACCGCAGGGGGGCACTGCTGTGAGAATGCGGGCATGACCAGCAGCGAATGGGGGCGGATCGACGCCGACGGGACGGTCTGGGTGAAGACCGAGTCCGGCGAGCGGCAGATCGGCTCGTGGCAGGCCGGGGCCCCGGCCGCCGGGCTGGCGCACTACGAGCGCCGGTACGAGGACCTTGCCACCGAGGTGGAACTGCTCGAGCAGCGACTGGCCAGCGGGGCCGGGGATCCCGCCAGCACGCTCTCGCACGCCGCCACGCTGCGTGAGTCATTGCCCACCGCGGCGGTGATCGGCGACCTGGGCGCGCTGGAGCGCCGGCTGGCCAAGCTGGGCGAGGCCGCGCAGTCCAAGGCGGAGGAGGTCGCGATCGAGCGGGCACACGCCCGGCAGGAGGCGGTGGCGGCCAAGGAGCGGCTGGTGGCAGAGGCCGAGCAGCTCGCCGACAGCACCCAGTGGAAGGTGGCCGGCGACCGGTTCAAGGCGATTGTGGAGGAGTGGAAGACGATCCGCGGCGTGGACAGGCGCACCGACGCGACGCTGTGGAAACGGTTCGCCACCGCGCGGGACACCTTCACCCGGCACCGCGGCTCGCACTTCGCCGAGCTGGACAAGCACCGCGCCGCGGCCCGGGCCCGCAAGGAGGAGCTGGTGGCCGAGGCCCAGGAGCTGGCCGACTCCACCGAGTGGGGCCCCACCGCGGCCCGGCTGAAGCAGCTCATGGGCGAGTGGAAGGCCGCCGGGCGGGCCAGCAAGGACGCCGAGGAGCAGCTCTGGCAGGCGTTCCGGGCGGCCCAGGACCAGTTTTTCGCCCGCCGGCAGGAGGTGTACGGGGAGCGCACCGCGGAGCAGACCGGCAACCAGCGGGCCAAGGAGGCGATCATCGCCGACGCGGAGGCGATCGACCTGTCCGACGTCAAGGCGGCGCAGAACCGGCTGCGCGACCTGCAGGACTCCTACGACGCGATAGGGCACGTGCCGCGGGAGGCGATGCGCACCCTGGACTCCCGGATGCGCGCCGCCGAGCAGCGGGTCCGGGACGCGCTGGACGCCCAATGGCGGCGCTCCAGCGCGGCGCACAACCCCGTGCTGATGCAGCTACGCGACGCCGTCGCCAAGGCGGAGGCGCAGCTGGCCAAGGCGCGGGCCAGCGGCGACGCCAAGCGGATCGCCGACGCCGAGGCCAACCTGGCGGCCCGGCAGGAGTGGCTGTCCGAGGCGGAGCGGTCCGCCGGCGGCTGAGTCCCGCCAGCCGGCCCGCCTTTCCGGCCACCACAACGTGTGGACACGACACGCCGGTCGCTGGCGTGTCGAGTCCGCGCGTTGAGGCCTGTGGACAACCGCCGAGGCGCAGGCCCCGAATCCGGCACACTCTGCGGCATGATCCGGTCGCTGCAGATCCTCGCGCTGCACCAGGGTGGCGTGTTCGGCCGCGCCCAGGCGGTGAGCGCCGGATACACAGCCGGCCAGATCCGCAACCGCATCCGGCGCGGCCAACGGCGCGAGGTGCTGCCGCGGGTGTACGCCGCGACCAGTACGCCGCTCGACCCGCTCGCCCAGTTCTGGGCCGCACACCTGTCGGCCGGCCCGGTGTCGGTGATCAGCCACACCACCGCGGCGCGCCTGTGGGAGTTACCGGTGCCGCCGGACGGTCTCGTTCATCTGTCCGTGCCGCCGGGCCGGCGACCGCGGACGGGCGCTCCAGTCCGCGTACACCGGGTCGTGGTGGGCGACTCGGACCGGGCCGGGATCGACGGCCTGCCGGTCACCTCCCGGGCGGCGACCGTGCTCGACTGCCTGCCGTTGCTGGACCGGTCCGACGGGGCAAAGCTGCTCGACCGAGCGGTTCAGCAGGGCTGGCTGCGACCGGTGCACGTGGAACGGCGGCTCGCCGAGTCACCGGCCGGCACGGCAACCAGTCGCTGCGACGGCTCCTGGCCACCTTCCGACCCGGTGCCGACAGCGCAGCGGAACGCCTGCTGCACCGACTCCTGCGCCAGCACGGCATCGACGGCTGGCGACCGCAGTACGCCATCCGGCTGCCATCCGGCCGGATCGCAACCGCTGACGTGGCGTTCCCGGCGAGTCTGGTCGCCATCGAGGTGGACGGCTGGGCCTGGCACATCGACCCCGAACGGTTCCAGCTCGATCGCAGCAGGCAGAACGAGATGGTCACGGCCGGCTGGACGGTGCTGCGGTTCACCTGGACGGACCTCACCGAGCGACCGGACCTCGTGCTTCGGACAGTACGCAGGGCGCTGGCCACTCCCCGACTTATGGACGCGACACGCTGTTGAACCGCGTGCCGCGTCCACAAGTGGGCCAAAGCTACGCGGGCGGGCCGAGCGTGGGCATGCCGAGCAGCACGCCGGGGGTCTTCGGGGTGACGCCGGCGGCCCAGTTGTCGCCGGCGCGGGTACGCCGGTGGGACAGCAGCGGGCCGTCGGCGACCAGGTGGTGCGGTGCCGCGTAGGTGACCACGGTGCGCACCACGTCGCCGGGGCGTACCTGCGGGGACCCCTTGCCGTGTTGGCCGTTCGCCGGGACGGCGCCGTGTTGACCGTTCGCCGGGACGGCGCCGTGTTGACCGTCCGCCGGGACGGCGCCGCGTTGACCGTCCGCCGGGACGGCGAAGTGGACCAGTCGGCCGTCGCGGGCACGCCCCGACATCCGCCCGGTGCCGGCGTCCTTGCGGCCCTCGCCCACCGCCACCAGCACCTCCACGGTGCGGCCGACCTGCGCCTGGTTCTCCGCCCAGGAGACCTCCTCGACCAGCGCCACCAGCCGTTCGTACCGCTCCCGTACCACCGCCTTCGGCACCTGGCCGGCCATGGTCGCCGCCGGGGTGCCCGGCCGGGTGGAGTACTGGAAGGTGAACGCGCCGGCGAACCGGGCCGCCCGCACCACGTCCAGCGTCGCGGCGAAGTCCTCCTCGGTCTCCCCTGGGAAGCCGACGATGACGTCGGTGGTGATCGCCGCGTGCGGGATCGCGGCCCGGACACTGTCCACGATGGACAGGTACCGCCCGGCCCGGTACGAGCGGCGCATCGCGCGCAGCACCCGGTCCGACCCGGACTGCAGCGGCATGTGCAGCGACGGGCACACCGCCGGTGTCCCGGCCATCGCGGCGATCACGTCGGCGGTGAAGTGCGCCGGATGCGGGCTGGTGAACCGCAGCCGGTCCAGCCCCTCCACCGCACCGCAGGCACGCAGCAGCTTGCCGAACGCGTACCGGTCGCCGAACTCGACCCCGTAGGAGTTCACGTTCTGGCCGAGCAGGGTGATCTCGGCGACCCCGTCGGCCACCAGCGCCCGTACCTCGGCGAGCACCTCGCCCGGCCGGCGGTCCCGCTCCTTGCCGCGCAGCGCCGGCACGATGCAGAAGGTGCAGGTGTTGTTGCAGCCGACCGAGATGGACACCCAGCCGGCGTAGCTGGACTCGCGGCGGGCCGGCAGGGTGGACGGGAACACCTCGAGCGACTCGAGGATCTCCACCTGCGCCTCGCGGTTGTGCCGGGCACGATCCAGCAGCACCGGCAGCGAGCCGATGTTGTGGGTGCCGAACACCACGTCCACCCACGGTGCCCGCGCCACGATCTCGCCGCGGTCCTTCTGCGCCAGGCAGCCGCCCACCGCGATCTGCATCCCCGGATGGGACTGCTTCACCGGGCGCAGGTGGCCGAGGTTCCCGTACAGCCGGTTGTCCGCGTTCTCCCGTACCGCGCAGGTATTGAACACCACCACGTCCGGGGTAGCATCCTCGCCCGCGCGGACGTACCCCGCGTCCTCCAGCAGCCCGGACAGCCGCTCGGAGTCGTGGACGTTCATCTGGCACCCGTAGGTGCGCACCTGGTAGGTACGCGCAGTCATCTGGCTCACGAGGGTACTTGCCGGCGGGCCGTAGCATCCGGCGGGTGAGCCAGACGCCGCCGGCCGACGCGACCATCCACCCGTCCCCGCGGCGCGAGCGGCGGATGCGCCGGCTCGGGTTGGCGCTGGCCGCGCTGATGGTGCTGCTGCTGGCCGCCATCGGGACCGGCGGGTGGTACTACGCCAACCAGATCATGGCCCGCCCGGGCCCGAGCGCTCCGCAGCAGGCCACCCTGACCGCGGTCAGCCCCCGGGGCACCACCGCGACGGTCCAGCTCCGCGGCGCGGCGCTGGCCGGCACGCGGGAGGTCGTCGGGCTGCGCACCGCGAACGGGTACCTCCAGCTCGACCCGCCGACCGGCCCGGTGACGCAGGCCGGTGGCCAGACGGTGGCGACCCGGACGGCCGCCCTGATCACCGGGTCGTGGCCGGCGGCCGGCGAGCGCGGCGACCTGGACATCGACGCGTTCCCGTCGGCCGACCCGGCGGCGGCGCTGGCCGGCAAGCTCACCCAGGTCACGGTCAGCGGGCCGCTCGGCGGCTACCCGGCCTGGCAGGTGGACGGCGCGAAGGACACCTGGGTGGTGTTCGTGCACGGCCGGGGCGGCGGCCGGGCGCAGGGACTGCGGCTGCTGTCGGTGACCAGCCGGCTGGGGTACCCGGCGCTGGACATCACCTACCGCAACGACACCGGCGCGCCGGCCTCGCCGGACAGGCGCAACCACTGGGGGCTGACCGAATGGGCCGACCTGCAGGCGGCGGTGGACTACCTGAAGGGCCACGGGGTGCGGCGGCTGGTCCTGGCCGGGGCGAGCATGGGCGGCGCCATCGTGGCCACCTTCCTGCGCCGCTCGCACGACGCCGGGATGGTGGCCGCCGCGATCCTGGACGCCCCGGTGCTGTCCATGCAGGACACGCTGCGGCTGCAGGCGGCCGACCGCGGGCTGCCCGGGCCGGTGTCCGGGGTGCTGCTGCCGGTCGCCAAGGCGATCGCGGACTGGCGCGGCGACCTGGACTTCGCCGCGCTGGAGCAGACCCCCGGCGAGCTGAAGGTGCCGGTGCTGCTGTTCCACGGCACCGCGGACGGCAGCGTGCCGGTCGGGCCGGCCGACGCGTTCGCCGCGGCCGGACCCGGCCAGGTCACCTACCTGCGGGTGGACGGAGCCGACCACGTGGCGGCGTGGAACGTCGCGCGCAGCCGGTACGAGGAGTCGGTGGCCCAGTTCCTACCGAACCATGCGGGATGAACGATCAGCCTGATTCCGGTCGTCGGTGGCGTGCCCTACGCTCTGGCGGCATGACCCTGACAGGTGACGTCCCGCGCGGCGGCGGGTCCGGCCCGCTCGTCGTACTGGAGAACGTCAACAAGCACTTCGGGCAGCTGCACGTGCTGAAGGACATCAACCTGACGGTTGACCAGGGCGAGGTCATCGTGGTGATCGGCCCGTCCGGTTCGGGCAAGTCCACGCTGTGCCGGACGGTCAACCGGCTGGAGACCATCGACAGCGGCAGGATCACGCTGGACGGACAGCCGCTGGCGGCCGAGGGCAAGGCGTTGGCCCGGCTGCGGGCCGAGGTGGGCATGGTGTTTCAGTCGTTCAACCTGTTCGCGCACAAGACGATCCTGGACAACGTCACGCTCGGTCCCCTGAAGGTCAGGGGGCAGAAGAAGGCCGCCGCACAGAAGCGGGCGATGGAGCTGCTCGACCGGGTCGGGATCGCCGACCAGGCGGGCAAGCTGCCGGCGCAGCTGTCCGGGGGTCAGCAGCAGCGGGCCGCGATCGCCCGCGCGCTGGCCATGGCCCCGAAGGTCATCCTCTTCGACGAGCCCACCTCGGCGCTCGACCCGGAAATGATCAACGAGGTGCTCGAGGTGATGATCCAGCTTGCCCGGGAGGGGATGACCATGGTGGTGGTAACCCACGAGATGGGCTTCGCCCGCCGGGCGGCCAAGCGGGTGGTGTTCATGGCGGACGGCCAGATCGTGGAGGAGGCCCCGCCGGCCGACTTCTTCTCGGCGCCCAGGAGCGAGCGGGCCAAGGACTTCCTGTCGAAGATTCTCACGCACTAGAGGACGGCCGTCGTCCTGCGTGCCGTACGTGAAAGGATCGCTATGAAACTCCGTCGTGGAGTCGCCGTCGCCGCGGCGCTGCTCGTCGCCCTGACCATGGCTGCCGCCTGCGGGAAGAAGAGCGGCGAGAGCACGATCGTCGGCAAGAAGAGCCTCAAGATCGGCGTGAAGGAGGACCAGCCCGGCATCGGCTTCAAGGGGCCGGACGGCAAGTACGCCGGCTTCGACATCGAGATCGCCAAGGCGGTGGCCAAGGAGCTCGGCGTCGACGAGGGCAGCATCGAGTTCGTCACGACGGTGTCGGCGAACCGTGAGCCGTTCATCCAGCAGGGCAAGGTCGACTTCGTGGTCGCGTCGTACACCATCAACGACGACCGGAAGAAGAAGGTCTCCTTCGCCGGTCCGTACTACGTGGCCGGCCAGGACCTGCTGGTCCGCGCCGACGAGACGGCGATCACCGGCGCCGACACGATCGCGGGCAAGAAGGTCTGCTCGGTGAGCGGCTCGACGCCGGCCAAGCGGATCAAGACGGACTACCCGCAGGCGAAGCTGCAGGAGTTCGACGCCTACTCCAAGTGCGTCGCGGCGCTGATCGGCAAGAGCGTCGACGCGGTCACCACGGATGACATCATCCTGGCCGGGTACGCGGCGCAGTACGCCGGGAAGCTGAAGGTGGTCGGCAAGCCGTTCAGCAAGGAGCCGTACGGCATCGGCCTGGCGAAGGACGACAAGAAGGGCCGGGACGCGATCAACGACGCGCTGCAGAAGATCTTCACCGACGGCCGGTACAAGACGGCGTGGGACAAGACGCTGGGGGTCGGCGGCACCCCGGCACCCAACCCGCCGACGCTCGACCGGTACTGACACTCGGGAGCACGCCGCTCGTCCGGCGGTACGGCGGGTTGCCGACCGTACCGCCGGGTGACGGCGGCCGGCCCACCCAGACAGGGGGGAACGATGCAGGCGCTGCTGGACAACCGCGACCTCGTTCTCAAGGCGCTCTGGCTGATCATCGAGCTGACCGCCGTCTCGGGCGCGATCGCGCTCGTGCTCGGCACGCTGCTGGCCGGGATGCGGGTCTGCCCGGTGCCGGTGCTGCGCGCGTTCGGCACCGGCTACGTCAACGTCTTCCGGAACACGCCACTGACCCTGATCATCTTCTTCTGCTACTTCGGGCTGTACGCCAACCTCGGCGTCACGCTCTCAAACGACCTCGACCGGAACAACTTCTGGCTCGGCGTGATCGGGCTGTCGGTGTACACCGCGGCGTTCGTGTGCGAGGCACTGCGCTCCGGCATCCAGACCATCCCGCTCGGGCAGGCCGAGGCGGCCAGAGCGATCGGGCTGACGTTCGTCCAGAACCTGCGGCTGGTCGTGCTGCCGCAGGCGACCCGCGCGGTGATCGCGCCACTGGGCAGCCTGCTGATCGCGCTCACCAAGAACGCAACCATCGCCGGCACCATCGGCGTCGCCGAGACGGCCTCGCTGATGAAGGACCTGATCAACGACAACGGCGACCAGACCATCGCGATCTTCTTCGGCTTCGCGATCGGCTTCCTCGTCCTCACCCTGCCGATGGGCTACTTCTTCGGCTGGCTGGCCCGGAGGGTGGCAGTGCTTCGATGAGCTCCCCGTCGGTTCTCTACGACGCGCCGGGACCGCGCGCCCGGGCCCGCAACAACCTGCTCAGCGTCCTGGGTCTCGCGCTGCTGGCCGGGCTGGGCTGGCTGATCTACGCCAAGTTCAACGCCAGCGGCCAGTGGAACGCCGAGAAGTGGAAGCCGTTCCTGAAGTCGAGCACCTGGACGACGTACCTCCTCGAGGGCCTGAAGAACACCCTCAAGGCGGCCGGCATCGCCATGGTGCTGGCGCTGCTGTTCGGGGTGACTTTCGCCCTCGGCCGGCTGTCGGACCACCGGTGGGTGCGGGTCCCGGCCGGCTTCGTGGTCGAGTTCTTCCGCGGCATCCCGCTGCTGCTGCTGATCTTCTTCCTGTTCTACGGCGCCCCCTACGTCGTGCCGTTCGACGTGCCGGCGCTCTGGGCGCTGGTGTTCGCGCTGACGCTGTACAACGGCTCGGTGCTGGCCGAGGCGTTCCGGGCCGGCGTGCTCGCGCTGCCGAAGGGTCAGACCGAGGCGGGGTACGCGATCGGGCTGCGCAAGGGCCAGCTCATGCGGCTGATCCTGGTGCCGCAGGCGGCCCGCTCGATGCTGCCGGTGATCGTCAGCCAGCTCGTCGTGCTGCTCAAGGACACCGCGCTGGGCTACATCATCGCCTACCCCGAGTTGCTCGCGCAGACCAACGTGATCAACGCGAACTACAGCAACCTGCTGCAGTCGGCCATCGTGGTGGGCGCCATCTTCATCGCGATCAACCTGCTGCTGGGCCAGCTTGCGTCCCTCCTGGAACGCCGGTTCGCCCCCGGCAGGTCCAGCCGGCTGCAGGCAGAGATGGGCGCCGCAACCCCCCTCGGCGTCCAGGGCACCGCTGTGGCGCCTGAGGGCTGATCCGCCGCCGCTCCGCGCCCCTCGACCAACCTGGACCGGCCAACGTCGGAGTGGCGCGGGTCGGGCCGGTCGGGTGGCGCGGGGTCGGGTGGGACGGGCGGGTCGGTTGGGACGGGCGGGTCGAGTAGGCGGGCAGGTCGGGTCTGGCTGGTGGGATGGTGCGGATCAGGCGGCGCGGTGGGCGCGGAGCAGGTCCAGCGCGGCCGTGAGCGAGTCGGCAACGGGCACCCCGGTCCGCGCCAGGCTGGCCTCGGTGCTGATACCAGTGGTGAGCAGGATGCACCGGGCGCCCACGCTGGCCGCGGCTGTGGCATCGTCCACCACGTCGCCGATCAGCACCACGTCGTCCGGGTCGAGCCGGAGCGCGGTCAGGTGCTCGGCAAGGTGCGCCGCCTTTGAGCCGCCGCCGATCTCGGTGCGCAGGCCGTCGATTCGGGTGAACTCCGCGGTCAGCCCGAGGTCGCCGACCAGCCGAACCAGGTCTTCGTGGAACCACATCGACAGCAGCGACTGGCTGCCACCGCCGGCCCGCCAGGCGTTCAGGGCGTGCCGTGCGTCGCTGGCCAGCCGCAGGTCAGGCAAGAGCGCCTGGTACGCGTCGTGGTACGCCCGGTCGATCCGGGCCCAGTCCGCGGCCGACAGGGACAGGCCGAGCAACCGCTCGTAGCAGCGGTCCAGCGGGCGGCAGTACACCGCACGCCAGTCCGCCAGGGTGATGGCCGGCCGCTGGTACTCCGCGCAAACGGAGTTCACCGCGGCGACCACCGCGGCGTTGTCGTCGAGCAGCGTTCCGTTCCAGTCGAACACGATGTGCCTTCTCACGTCGCCCACCCTACGAAACCGCGGCGCGGCCGGGCGCGCTCTTTGTTCCGAGCCGGCCGTCGTGCGCCCGGTTAGGTCTGTTGCCGAGCCGGCTCGAGTACGGCAGCGACGAGTCACGCTCCGCCGCCGGGCCGGGTCGCTGCCGGGGTACAACCTGCTGGCGAGACCCGGTTCGGCGCGGCGACCGGTCAGGCTCCGCTGGGGGCCGCTCTGGGTACACCTGCCAGCGAGAACGGTCGTCCGCGCGGCGACCGGTCAGCCGTTAGCCGACCAGGCCGGCGGGCGGGATCGCGCGGCCGGCGAAGCGATGGGATCGGCAGCGGTCAGCGGGCGATCTCGGTGGCGCGGGACTCGCGGACCACTGTGACCCGGATCTGGCCCGGGTAGGTCAGCTCGTCCTCGATCTGCTTGGCGACCTCGCGGGCCAGCAGGTGCGCGGTCACGTCGTCGACCTGCTCCGGCTGCACGATCACCCGGATCTCCCGACCGGCCTGCATGGCGAACACCCGGTCCACGCCGGGCTTCCCGGAGGCGATCTCCTCGATCCGCTCCAGCCGCTTGACGTACGCCTCCAGGCTCTCCCGCCGCGCCCCCGGCCGGCCGCCGGAGCAGGAGTCGGCGGCCTGGGTGAGCACGGCCTCGATGGTCTGCGGTGGCACCTCGTTGTGGTGCGCCTCGATGGCGTGCACCACGTCGTCGCTCTCGCCGTACTTGCGGGCCAGGTCGGCGCCGATCAGCGCGTGGCTGCCCTCCACCTCATGGGTAAGTGCCTTGCCGATGTCGTGCAGGAACGCCGACCGCTTGAGCACCGTCGGGTCCATCTTCAGCTCCGCGGCCATGATGCCGGCGATGTGCGCGGTCTCGATCAGGTGCTTGAGCACGTTCTGTCCGTAGGAGGTGCGGTACCGCAGCCGGCCCAGCAGCTTGATCATCTCCGGGTGGATCTCGGTGATGCCGACCTCCACCAGCGAATCCTCGCCAGCCTTGAGGCAGAGCTGCTCGACCTCCTCGCGGCTACGCTCGTAGATCTCCTCGATACGCTGCGGGTGAATCCGGCCGTCGAGCACCAGCTTCTCCAGGGTGAGCCGGCCGATCTCCCGGCGCACCGGGTCGAAGCAGGACAGCAGCACGGCTTCGGGCGTGTCGTCGATGATCAGGTTGACCCCGGTGACCGACTCGAAGGCCCGGATGTTGCGGCCCTCACGGCCGATGATCCGACCCTTCATCTCATCGCCCGGCAGGTGCAGCACGCTGACCACGCTCTCCGCGGTCTGCTCGCTGGCCACCCGCTGGATGGCGTCCACCACGATGTGCCGGGCGCGGTGCTCCGCGTTCTGCTTGGCCTCCGCCTCGACGTCCCGCACGATGATCGCGGCGTCCCGGCGGCACTGGGCCTCGACCGCCTTCAGCAGTTCGGCCTTGGCGTCGCCCGCGGTGAGGCCGGCGACCCGTTCGAGCTCGGCCTGGATGCCGGCCTCGGCGGCCACGGCCTCTGCCTCGCGGGTCTCCAGGGCGCGCTGCGCCGAGGCAAGTTCGACGTCGCGCTGCTCCAGCCGGCGGTGCTGCTCGTCCAGCCGGCGCTCGCGGTCGACCAGCCGCTCCTCCCGCCGCTCCACCTCGGCCTGGGTCGCCCGGGCCCGCTCGGTGATCGCCGCCGCCTCCTGCTCGGCCTGCCGCCGGGCCTCCAGCACGACGGTGGAAGCCTCGAGCGCCGCCTGCCGCCGTGCGTTCTCCACCTCGGCCTGGACCGCGCGGCGGGTGTTCTCGATCTCGTTCTCGACGGTGCGGCGCAGGGTGGCCGCCTCCGCCTCGGCCATGCTCCGGGTGAACGCGGCCAGGGTCTCCGCCTCCGAGCGGACCGACGCCGCCGACTGGATCGCCTGCATCCGCATCTCGGACAGCTCGCGCTCGACCTCGCGCCGCGCCTGCGCCCACAGTTCCTCCCGCTCGGGAACGCTCAGGGCACCCGGACCGCGCACCGCCGCGGTCCCAGCAGCAACGGTCCCAGCAGCAACGGTCCCAGCAGCCGCGGTCCCGCCGGTCGCTCCGTCCGGCCGGGCGCGGTCGGCGTCGGTGTGGGCAGCCGCATCCGCGGCCGCCCTGTCTCCGGCCGCCCTGTCTGTGGCCATTACGTCCCTGGCCGCCCCGTCCCTGGCCAGTACGTCCCCGGCCGACCCCTCCCCGGCTGGCCCGTCTCCGGCCGCCAGGTCCCCGGGTGCCGCGACCCGGTCGCTGCGCACCGTCGCCGTGCCGTCCGCGTGGGCACCGTCGGCGGTCACGTCGTGCGCAGGCCGCCGAGCCGGCGTCAGCTCATCGGCCGAGCCGCCTCCCGCTACGTCCGGCTGCCCCGGCGCCGGCGGAGTCCGGTCAGACCGACCGGTGTCGGGCTGACCCACGTCGGTCCGGGCCGATTCGGGCTGAGGTGTCCGGGGCCGGGCGGGGTGGGTCCTGCCTTCGTGGGTTCCGATGGGATCGGGCGGGGCTGCGTGGGACGGCGCGGGGTCGGGCTGGCCTGCACGGGTCCGGTCCTGGTCGGGCTTGTCGGTGGCCGGCTGCCCGGAGGCAGGTTCGACGGTCGCCCGCACGGTCGGCGCCTGGCCCACCGCGGCCGCCTGGGTCGTGCCCGCCGGCTGGGACTGATCGGTGATACGCAGCCGTCGCAGACCCGACGACAGCCGCCACACGGCGACGCCCAATGCGACGACGACCAGGCCGAGCAGCGCCAGCAGAAGGTCATGCACCTGAGCACCTCCTTCCCGGTCGGACCGCCGATTGGGGCGGCGGGCGAGGAGGACCCACGAGATGCAGGCGCCGCGTCCGATGCAGCCTCGAACCGGACGCGCCGACCACGGCGGCCACAGGCTGCGCCGATCCGCTCGACCGCGGCGAGGTGATCCTCTGCCGGGGCGAGCGGACTGCCGTGTGCCACTGCTATCAGCGCCCGGTGCGCGCAGGCGCCGGACGGTGTGTCGTTTGTTCGGTTTGTCTATCTGCCGATTGCTCGTGACGTGACCCGTGCGGGGTTGACTCCTCGTTAACTCGAGGCTACGGGCGGGCAGACACGCCGGTCAAGCGGCACTCCTACCCACGGATCGTCATTCAGTCTCGACGTCAGGTGGAGCCTCCAAAGGGTCCCAGGCGCATCCGTCGGCCGCCAACTCCTCGCGCACGACCCGGTATGCGAGCGTGGCCGGGTACCCCTTGCGGGCCAGTAATCCGACCAGCCTGCGCGCCCGCGCAGTCGGGTCGAGGCCCGCCGTCGCGGCCAGCCGGCGACCCACCAGCGTGCGCGCGGTGACCTCCTCGGTGTGCTCGTCCAACCCCTGCACCGCGGCAGAGGCCGTCGCCTGGTCGATCCCGCGCTGCCGCAGCTCAGCCGAGAGCGCGCGTCGGGCGAGCCCTCGGGCGCTGTGCCGGGACATCACGAACGCCTCGGCGAACGCCCGGTCGTCGATCAGCCCCACCTCGCCGAACCGGGACAGCACCCGCTCGACAACGTCGGCCGGGACGCCGCGGCGGGTCAGCGCCGTGGCCAGTTCGGCCCGGCTGCAGGACCGGGTCGTGAGCAGCCGCAGGCAGGTCTCGCGGGCCACCGACTCGGGATCGCCGAGCGGATCCTCCGGGTGCCCGGGTGGCTCGGCTGCACCGCGTCGGCGTGCCGCGCCCGGATCCGTTCCGCTCCGACCAGCGCCACCCGGAGTCACTCCACCCGGAGCGGTACTGCGCAACTCCATGCCGCGCAAGTCCGTACCACGCGGCTCAGCCCCGCCCAGCTTGGTTCCAGGCAGCGCCGTAGCACGCGGCCCAGTCCCCCGCGGCTCAGTCCCCCGCGGCTCAGTCCCCCGCGGCTCAGTCCCCCGCGGCTCAGTCCCCCGCGGCTCAGTCCCGCCCAGCTTGGTTCCAGGCAGCGCCGTCCCCCGCGGCTCAGCCCCCCGCGGCTCAGCCCCCCGCGGCTCGGTTCCCCGCGGCTCAGCTCCCCGCGGCTCGGTTCCCCGCGGCTCGGTTCTGCGCGGCTCAGCTCCGTGCCGAGCTGTTTCGTGCAGATCCGTGGTGCGGGGCGTCGGGCCCGAGCCGCGGTCAACCGGCCCGCCGCACCGGCGGGCCGGCTCGTCCGTGTCGCCGTACACGCTAGAAGTCGACCGGCACGCCGACCTCGATCTCGGTGTCGAGCCGCGGGCCGACGCCGAGCTTCTCCTTGATCTTCTTCTCGATCTCGTCGGCGAGGTCCGGGTTGTCGCGCAGGAAGTTACGTGCGTTCTCCTTGCCCTGCCCGAGCTGGTCGCCCTCGTAGGTGTACCAGGCGCCGGACTTGCGGATGAAGCCGTGCTCGACGCCCATGTCGATCAACGAGCCCTCGCGACTGATGCCCTGCCCGTAGATGATGTCGAACTCGGCCTGCTTGAACGGCGGGGCCATCTTGTTCTTCACCACCTTGGCCCGGGTGCGGTTGCCCACCGCGTCGCTGCCGTCCTTGAGTGTCTCGATGCGGCGCACATCGATGCGCACCGAGGCGTAGAACTTCAGCGCCTTGCCGCCGGTGGTGGTCTCCGGCGAGCCGAACATGACGCCGATCCTCTCCCGGAGCTGGTTGATGAAGATCGCGGTGGTGCCCGCGTTGTTGAGCGCCGAGGTGATCTTGCGGAGGGCCTGACTCATCAGCCGGGCCTGCAGGCCGACGTGGTTGTCCCCCATCTCGCCCTCGATCTCGGCGCGCGGCACCAGGGCAGCCACCGAGTCGATCACGATTACGTCCAGCGCACCGGACCGGATCAGCATGTCGGCGATCTCCAGCGCCTGCTCGCCGGTATCCGGCTGGGAGACCAGCAGAGCGTCCGTGTCCACGCCGAGGGCCTTGGCATAGTCCGGGTCGAGCGCATGCTCGGCGTCGATGAACGCCGCGATGCCGCCGGTCGCCTGCGCCTGCGCCACCGCATGCAGCGCGACCGTGGTCTTGCCGGAGGACTCCGGGCCGTAGATCTCCACGATCCGGCCACGCGGCAGGCCGCCGATGCCGAGCGCGACGTCGAGAGAGATCGACCCGGTCGGGATCACCTGGACGGGCGGGCGCGAGTCGTCACCCAGCCGCATCACCGAGCCCTTGCCGAACTGCTTGTCGATCTGGGCGAGCGCCACGTCGAGTGCCTTGTCGCGGTCCAGTGCTGCCATATCTCCACCTCACGGGCGATCCGTCGTATCAGTCATCCCCGACGTTAAGCCCGACCACCGACGAAAATCTCGGTGGCTGAGGCCGCTGTGGACAACCGCGCCGGGTGTGGACACCGTACCGAACACCTGTTCGATCATACTGCGACACGCCGCGACACACTGATCAGCGGTTCTTCGCCGGTACGTCGAACGCCTCGCAGACCGCCCGCCACACCTGCCGCGCCGGCTCGCCGGCCTCCAGCGCCTCCGTCACGGTCCGCCCGCCGAGCTGGGCCAGCACCTGGTCCTTGGCCAGCGACTCGGCGTACGTCGCACCGAACTGTCCCTGCATCCGTTCCCAGAAATCGGTCAACCGCACCCCGCCAGGCTAGTGCGCGGAAAACTGTCGGGGCCTGCGGCTACCTTCCCCGGCATGGATGAGATCGCACTGCACGACCGGGCGCTGGACGAGGTCGCCCGGCTTGTCGCCGGTGTCCGGCCGGACCAGTTGGACCGGCCCACCCCGTGTACGGACTGGACCGTGCGCACCCTCATTGCGCACCTGATCGACGCCAACCGGCGGTTCACCCACGTCGCCGAGGGACAGCCGGTGACCCGCCCGGACCGGCCGCCCGATCTCGGCGCCGAAGACTACACGGACAGCTACCGGGAGTCCGCGAAGGCACTGGCCGAGGCATGGAAGGTGCCCGGCCGGCTGGACCAGCTCTTCCGGCTGCCGTTCGGCGAGCTGCCCGGGCGGGCGGCGCTCGGCATGCGCCTGGTCGAGCTCACCGGGCACGGCTGGGATCTTGCGCGGGCGACCGGTCAGCAGCCGGAGTTCGACCAGGAGTTGGTGGCCGCCGCGACGCGGTTCGCACAGCGGAGCTTGCCGCCCGGGCAGCGGTCCGGCACGCCGTTCGCGCCAGCCAGCGAGGCCCCGGCGGACGCCTCGGCGCTTGACCATCTGGCCGCGTTCCTGGGGCGCGCGGTGTAGCCGGTCAGGCCCGGGCGGCGCGACGGGCGAGCACGAGGAGTACCGGCAGCACGACCGATGCGGCGAGGGCGTTGAGCACCGGGTAGCCGAGTTGGGCCACCACCACGCCGGCCGCCAAGCCGCCGACGCTGGCTGCCACGCCCATGACGAAGTCGGCCGCGCCCTGCACGCCGGCGCGGCTGGACACCGGCACCGACTCGGTCAGCAGCGTGGACCCGGCGACCAGCCCGAACGACCAGCCCAGGCCCAGCAGGAACAGGCCCATGCCGAGCAGCACCGAGCCGTGGCCGGCGGTGCCGGTGACCGCCGTCGAGGCGATCTCCAGCAACGCGCCGAGCGCGATCATCCACTGCCGGCCGTACCGGTCGGCCAGCCAGCCGACCAGCGGGGAGAACGCGTACATGCCGAGGACGTGGATGCTCACCACGAGCCCGATGATCCGCAGGGTGGCTCCGTTGCGGCCCATGTGCACCGGCGTCATCACCATCACGCCGACCATCACCGCGTGCGCGGACGCCACCGCGAGCAGGCCGAGCCGGGCGCCGGGCGAGGCGGCGATGGTGCGCAGCGACTCGCCGAGCGAGGGCCGGGGCGGAGCCGCGTACTCCGTCCCGGACAGCCGTCGGGCAGTGAGCAGCGGGTCCGGCCGCAGCAGCGTGGCGATGACCGCGGCGGCCAACGCGAACGACGCGATGGAGAAGAAGAACGATCCCGCCAGCGGGCGCAGGCCGATCGCGGTGGCCAGCCGGCCGCCCGGGTCGGCGAGGTTCGGCCCGAGCACGGCGCCCACGGTGGTGGCCCACACCACGATCGCCAGCGACCGGCCGCGGGTCCGTGCCGTGGCCAGATCCGCGGCGGCGTACCGCGCCTGCAGGTTCGCGGTCTGGCCGCCGCCGAACGCCGCCATCGCGGGCAGCAGCAGCCATACCGATCCGGTGACGCCCGCCAGCACCGCGAGCACTGCGCCCGTCCCGCCAAGGCAGTACGCGGCGACCAGCCCGGGGCGCCGGCCGCGCCGGGACATCAGCCGCGACACAGGCACCGCGAGCAGGGCGCCACCGAGTGTGGAGCACGTCTGCGCGATGCCGGCGTACGCCTCGGATCCGGCCAGCTCGGCCGCCAGCAGGCCGCCCACCGCGATGCCGCTGGAGACGCCGACCCCGCCGAGCACCTGACTACCGGTCAGCACCCGGAGGGTGTGCCGCTGGGTGTCGGACGGGTCGCCGGCCGGGACGGGGGCCCGGACGAGGGCGCGTGCCACGCCGCTCAGCCGGCGGACGACTGCGGCGGAGGTGGCTGTAACCGAGGCGGCTGCGGCAATGGTGGCCGCAAAGGCGGCGGCTGCAACGGCGGCGGCTGCAACGGCGGCGGCTGCAACGGCGGCGGCTGCAACGGCGGCGGCTGCGACGGCGGCGGCTGCGACGGCGGCGGCTGCGACGGCGGTTGCTGCGACGGCGGTTGCTGCGACGGCGGTTGCTGCGACGGCGGTTGCTGCGACGGCGGCGGCTGCAACGGCGGCGCCAGCGGCTGCCCGGCCGGGGGCCACCCGGAGCGTTCCGGCGACGGAGCGACGGACTGCTGGGCGATCCAGCCCTGGTGGTCGGAGAACTGCTGGAACTCCCCTGCGCTGAACTGCGGCACCTCGAGCTGCCGGCGTTCCTCGGTGCGCCGCCGGGCCGCCAGCAGCATGCCCACCAGCAGCACCAGCCCGACCGCCAGGATGCCGCCGACGATCGCCAGCGCCCGCCAACCGGGTGTCAGCGTGACGCCGGACCCGTCGGCTCGCAACTGCATCCGTTCACCATCCTGGCTGGTCATGCCGGTACGACGGCCCCGGATCGTCCGGCAGCGGGACCGTCGGCAGTCGCAACGTGTTCTCCGGCGATAATCCCGGCCCGGACGGCACCGTCGGGTACGGGTCAGCGTAAGGCCCGGGCGGAACGGCGGGCCACGCGGGCGGAATGGCGGGCCACGCGGGCGGAATGGCGGGCCAGGCGGGCGGGACGCCGGGCGGCGTGGGCAGGGCGCCGGGCGGCGCGGGCAACGCCGCAGTGCGAGCCGCGGGCCGTGCGGGCCGAACGGCCGGTGACGCGGGCGGGTACGCCGCAACCGCCGGGCGGCGCCGCAGCAACTGCGCGAGCAGCAGCACCACCACGCCGGCCAGCACCGCGCAGACCCCGATGAACAGCGCCGGAGACACACCGGAGGACGCCGGGCCGGTCACCGTGGCGGTCTCGGTCGCCGCGGGGTACACCGCGTGCGCGCTGAGCGGCAGCAACGTCCCGGGCTGCGGGGACCAGGTCACGTCCTGCCCGGCCACCGTCCCGTTCGCGTTGACCGTGCTCGCGCCGGTGAAGGAAAGCGCGATCCGGGCGTCGAACCCATCGTTGCTGCCGCCGAGCATCGACAGGTCCGGGAAGAACGCCGACCCGGTCACCGAGACCTCATCGCCGGTCCGGGTCATCGACAGCCGGACGGTGGCGCCGGTGCGCTGCCCGCCGCCGAACAGCGCGCCCACCTCGTCCATCGACAGCCGATCGAAGCTGACCGTGCTGCCGACGTACCCGTCCGCCTCGTACGGCGCCACCGCGACCTTGTCCCGTATCAACGGCGGCACCTCGAACCGCTGCGCCAGGTTGGTCGACAGCTCCGCCCGGAACGCCACCACGAGCTGGCCGGACACCGTGCCGGCGGCGTCCACCTGTAACTGCGCGTCGTAACGCAGGCACCCAGCGGAGGCGAGCGTGAGCGCACAGACCGCCACCACGCGGGCCCACCGGGACATACCGCCATCGTGACAGGCGCCGGCTGGAAATGTCAGAGGCACGGAGCAGACTGAATTTCGTGACCGATCCGCTACCCGGCTTCTCCCCCGCGACCAGTGCGTGGTTCACCGGCGCGTTCGTGGCGCCCACGCCAGCCCAGGAGCAGGCGTGGACGGCGATCCGGCGCGGCGAGCACACCCTGGTGGTGGCGCCGACCGGCTCCGGCAAGACGCTGGCCGCGTTCCTGTGGTCGCTGGACCGGCTCGCGGCGGCAGGCGGCGCGCCGACCATCGGCCCCGGCGTTGCGGCGGACGCTGCCATCGAGCCGACCCCGGACCCGGGCAGGCGCTGCCGGGTGCTGTACGTCAGCCCGATGAAGGCGTTGGCCGTCGACGTGGAGAAGAACCTGCGCGCCCCGATGGCCGGCATCCGGCAGGCGGCGCTCCGGCTGGGCCTGCCCGAGCCGGACATCAGGGTCTCGATCCGCTCCGGCGACACCCCGGCCGAGGAGCGGCGCGCCTTCACCCGCACCCCACCGGATGTGCTGATCACCACACCCGAGTCGCTGTTCCTGCTGCTCACCAGCAACGCCCGGGAGGCGCTGCGCGGCATCGACACGGTGATCGTGGACGAGGTGCACGCGGTGTGCGGCACCAAGCGCGGCGCGCATCTGGCGCTGTCGCTGGAGCGGCTGGACGTGCTGACCGGTCGGCCGGCCCAGCGGGTGGGGCTGTCCGCGACGGTGCGGCCGGTGGAGGAGGTGGCGCGGTTCCTGGCCGGCGGGCGGACGGTCGCCATCGTGCAGCCGCCGGCGGCCAAGTCGGTCGAGCTGCAGATCGTGGTCCCGGTGGAGAACATGTCGGCGCTGGGGGAGCCCACCGGCGACCTGTCCGGGAACGCCGCGGGCCACGAGCGGCGCACCTCGATCTGGCCGCACGTGGAGGAGCGGGTGCTCGACCTGATCGAGGAGCACCGGTCCACCATCGTGTTCGCCAACTCCCGCCGGCTGGCCGAGCGGCTGACCTCACGGCTGAACGAGTTGGCGTACAAGCGGCTGTACGGTGAGCCGCTGGAGCTGACCAGGATCCCGGCGCAGGTCATGGCCGAATCGGGCGCCGGCAGGGGGGCGCCGCCGCTGGTCGCCCGCACCCACCACGGCTCGATGTCGCGCGAGCAGCGGGTCAGCGTCGAGGAGGACCTGAAGGCCGGGCGGCTGCCCGCGGTGGTGGCCACCAGCAGCCTGGAGCTGGGCATCGACATGGGCGCGGTGGACCTGGTGGTGCAGGTCGAGGCGCCGCCCAGCGTGGCCGCCGGCCTGCAGCGGGTCGGCCGGGCAGGGCACCAGGTCGGCGCCATCAGCCGCGGCGTGTTCTTCCCGAAGTACCACGGTGACCTGGTGGAGTCCGCGGTGGTGGCCGAGCGGATGCGGGCCGGCGCCATCGAGTCGATGCGGTACCCGCGCAACCCGCTGGACGTGCTCGCCCAGCAGGTGGTGGCCATGGTGGCGATGGACCGGTGGAACGTGGACGACCTGGCTGCGGTCGTGCGCCGGGCGGCCCCGTTCGCCGAGCTGCCGGCCTCCGCGCTGGACGCGGTGCTGGACATGCTGGCCGGGCGGTACCCGTCGGACGCGTTCGCCGAGCTGCGCCCGCGGATCGTGTGGGACCGGGTCACCGGCGTGCTTACCGCCCGGCCCGCGGCGCAGCGGCTGGCGGTGACCAGCGGCGGCACCATCCCGGACCGTGGGCTCTTCGGGGTGTACCTGGCAACCGAGAAGCCGGTCCGGGTGGGCGAGCTGGACGAGGAGATGGTGTACGAGTCCCGGGTCGGCGACGTGTTCCTGCTCGGCTCGAGCTCGTGGCGGATCGAGGAGATCACGCATGACCGGGTGATCGTGTCCCCGGCGCCCGGCGAGCCCGGCCGGATGCCGTTCTGGAAAGGCGACGCGCCGGGCCGGCCGGCCGAGCTGGGCCGAGCGCTCGGGGCGTTCCTGCGCGAGGTGTCGGCGCTGGACACCGACGCGGCGATGGAGCGGGCCCGCGCCGCCGGCATGGATACGTGGGCCGCCGACAACCTGGTCGCATACCTGGCCGCACAGCGGGAGGCCACGCGGCACCTGCCGGACGACCGGACCGTGCTCGTGGAGCGGTTCCATGACGAGCTGGGTGACTGGCGGATCGTGGTGCACTCGCCGTTCGGCGCCCCGGTGAACGCCCCGTGGGCGCTGGCCATCGCGGCCCGGCTGCGCGAACGGTACGGGCTGGACGTGCAGTCCATGCACGCCGACGACGGGATCGTGCTGCGGCTGCCGGAGATGGACGCGGCGCCGGACGCGGACCTGGCGATCTTCGCCGCGGACGAGATCGAGGCCCTGGTGCGGGACGGGGTCGGCAATTCGGCGCTGTTCGGCGCGCGGTTCCGGGAGTGCGCCGCGCGGGCGTTGCTGCTGCCGCGGCGTGACCCCCGGCGGCGCACCCCGCTGTGGCAGCAGCGGCAGCGGGCCGCCCAGCTCCTCACCGTGGCCTCGGAGTTCCCGACCTTCCCGATCACCCTCGAGGCGATGCGGGAGTGCCTGCAGGACGTGTTCGACCTGCCCGGGCTGGTCGGGTTGATGCGGGATGTGGCCGCCCGGAGAGTGCGGGTGGTCGAGGTGGAGACCCGGGAGGCGTCCCCGTTCGCCAGGTCGCTGCTGTTCGGATACGTGGGCGCGTTCCTGTACGAGGGCGACGCGCCGCTGGCCGAACGGCGCGCGCAGGCGCTGGCGCTCGACTCGGCGCTGCTTGCGGAGCTGCTCGGCCAGGCCGAGCTGCGCGAGCTGCTCGACCCGGCCGCGGTGGCCGAGGTAGAGGCCGAGCTGGGCTGGCTGGCCGACGGCGGCCGCCGGGTGTCCAGCGTGGACGACCTCGCCGACGCGCTGCGCATCCTCGGCGACCTGACCACCGCGGAGGCGCTCGCCCGCGGCGCCACCGGACCGCTGCTGGCCGAGGCGGAGGCGTCCCGCCGGGCGCTGCGGGTGCGGATCGCCGGCGAGGAGAGGTGGACCGCGATCGAGGATGCCGGTCGGCTGCGGGACGCGCTCGGGGTGGCGCTGCCGGTGGGCGTGCCGGAGGCGTTCACCGAGCCGGTGGCCGACCCGCTGGGCGACCTGGTCGGGCGGTACGCGCGCACCCACGGCCCGTTCCACGCGGCCGACTGTGCGCGGCGGCTCGGCCTGGGGCCCGCGGTGGTGGGCGACGTGCTGGCCCGGCTGGCCGCCGCCGGACGGGTGGTGGCGGGCGAGTTCCGCCCGGGCGGTTCGGGGCAGGAGTGGTGCGACGCGGAGGTGCTGCGCAGGCTGCGCCGCCGGTCGCTGGCCCGGCTGCGGCGCGAAGTGGAGCCGGTGCCCACCGAGGCGTTGGCCCGGTTCCTGCCGGCCTGGCAGGGAGTGGCGGGTGGGTCGTCCGGCGGGCGGATGCGCGGCGTGGACGGCGTGTTGCGCGCGGTGGAGCAACTGCAGGGCGCGGCGGTGCCGGCATCCGCGCTGGAGTCGCTCATCCTGCCGGCACGGGTGGCGGAGTACTCCCCCGCGATGCTGGACGAGCTGACCGCGGCCGGCGAGGTGGTGTGGACCGGTGCCGGCAGCCTGCCGGGGGACGACGGCTGGCTGGTGCTCTGCCCCGCCGACACCGCGGCGCTGGTGCTGCCGCCGCCCGAGGAGCTCACCCTGACCCCGCTTCACCAGGCCGTCCTGGACGTGCTGGACGGCGAGCAGGCGCTGTTCTTCCGGTCGCTGTCGGACCGCGTCGCCGGCCTGGTCAGCGACCCGGTGAACGACCAGGGCCTGGCCGCCGCGATCTGGGACCTGGTCTGGGCCGGTCTGCTCGGCAACGACACGCTGGCCCCGTTGCGGGCCCGGGTAGGCGCCGGCCGCACGGTGCACCGGCGGCGGGCGGCCACGCCGCGTGGGCGGTACGGCCGGGCGCGGCTCGGGGCGCTGGTGGACGGCCGCCCCGTGATGCCCACCCGCGGCGGCCCGCCCACGGTGGCCGGCCGGTGGTGGCGGCTGGCCGAGCGGGACGCCGACCCGACACGCCGTGCGCACGCGCTGGCCGAGGTGCTGTTGGACCGGCATGGGGTGGTCACCCGTGGCGCCGTCATGGCGGAGCGGGCCCCCGGCGGGTTCGCCGGGGTGTACCCCGTGCTGCGCGCCTTCGAGGAGACCGGCACCTGCCGCCGCGGGTACTTCGTGGACTCCTTGGGCGCGGCACAGTTCGCCTCACCGGGCGCCGTCGACCGGCTGCGCAGCTTCGCCGGAGACAGCGGTGAGCAGGGCCACGCCGGGCACCAGCGGGCCAAGCACCCGGCTCTGGTGCTCGCCGCCACCGACCCGGCCAACCCGTACGGTGCCGCGCTGCCCTGGCCGGACCGCGAGGCCGCCAGCCTGGACGGCGGTACCGGCCCCGCCGGCGCGGGGGGCACCGACACGGGCGGCGCCGGCACGGCCGGCGCGGCCGGCACCGGCATGGGTGGACCGGCCGGGACCGGCACGGGCGGACCGGGTACCGGCCACAAGCCGGGCCGCAAGGCGGGCGCGCTGGTGGTCCTGGTCGACGGCCGGCTCGTCCTGTACGTGGAGCGCGGCGGCCGCACGCTGCTGTCCTGGTCCGACGACCCGGCGGTGCTGCAGCCCGCGGCTGACGCGCTGGCGCTCGCCGTCCGGGACGGCTCCCTCGGCAGCATCGCGGTGGAGCGGGCCGACGGCGGGCACGTCCTCACCCAGGCGACCGCGCTGGCCGGGGCGCTGGAGTCGGCCGGCTTCCGGGCCACTCCCCGCGGCCTGCGGCTGCGCGGCTGATGCCGGGATAGACATCGCTCAATGGAGTGATAACCCAGGTTTCCGCCTCCGCCGCCCACTCAGCCCACTCGAAACTGAACTCAGCGACCGACGGACCTGGGGGAACGCATGACCGAACCGCACGATCGACATGCTCGCGTTCAACGACTTCCACGGCAACATCGACCCACCCACCGGCAGCGGCGGCGTGGTCGCCGGTAACCCGGCCGGTGGCGTGGAGTACCTGGCCACCACCGTGAAGACGCTGCGCGCGCAATCCGTCGCGGCGGACCGCTCCACGCTCACCGTCGCGGCCGGCGACCTGATCGGCGCCTCGCCGCTGGTCAGCGCGGCGTTCCACGACGAGCCGGCCATCGAGGAGATGAACGCGCTCGGCCTACAGATCAGCTCGGTTGGCAACCACGAGTTCGACGAGGGTGTGACCGAGCTCAAGCGGATCCAGCGCGGCGGCTGCCACCCGGTGGACGGCTGCCTGGACGGCGACGGGTACAACGGCGCGAAGTTCCAGTACCTGGCCGCGAACGTGACCGACAAGCAGACCCAGCTGCCGATCCTGCCGCCGTTCCAGATCAAGAGCATCGGCGGCGTCCGGGTGGGCTTCGTCGGCATGACCCTGAAGGGCACCCCGACCATCGTCAACCCGGCCGGCATCCAGACCGTGGACTTCCGGGACGAGATCGCGACCGCGAACTACTACGGAAACCTCCTGATCCGTGACCACAACGTGAAGTCGCTGGTGCTGCTCATCCACCAGGGCGGCATGCAGGGCTCGACCCCGCCCCCCACGGTGGACAGCTGCAGCGCGTTCGCGGGTGACATCACCCCGATCGTGGCCGGGCTGCGGCCGGAGTACGGCGTGGTGGTCTCCGGGCACACGCACCGCTTCTACACCTGCGCCCTGCCGAACGCCTCCGGGCAGAACGTCGTGGTCACCAGCGCCGGTGCGTTCGGCGTCCTGGTCACCGACATCTCGATGACGCTGGACAAGAAGACCGGCGCCTTCACCTCGGTGAGCGCGCACAACGTGATCGTGGAGAACGGCGTCCGCAACCCGGACGGGAGCTGGCAGCGCGACGCGAACGACAACTTCGTCCGCAACCCGGACACCGTCGACCCGACCGCCAAGGCAATCGCCGACAAGTACCGGACAAAGGTCGCCCCGATCGCCAACCGGGTGGTCGGATCGATCACCGCGGACATCACCAATACCAACAACACCGCCGGCGAGAGCGCCCTGGGCGATGTGATCGCCGACGCCCAGCTCGCGTACACCCGGACCAGCGCGGGCGCCCAGATCGCGTTCATGAACCCGGGTGGCATCCGGGCGCCGCTGACGTTCGCCAACTCTCCAGGCGGCGAGGCGCCCGGCGAGGTGACCTACGGCGAGTGCTTCACGGTGCAGCCGTTCAACAACCTGGTGACCACCCAGACCTTCACCGGCGCGCAGATCAAGAGCGTGCTGGAGCAGCAGTTCCCCGGCTTCGCCGGGCAGACCACGACCCGGATCCTGCAGGTCTCGGCCGGGTTCACCTACTCCTACGACACCACCCTGCCGCTGGGTAGCCAGATTTCGAACCTGGCGCTGAACGGCACCCCGCTCGACCCGGCCGCCAGCTACCAGGTGACCACGAACGACTTCCTGGCCAACGGCGGCGACGGCTTCACCAACCTCACCCTCGGCACCGGGCGCATCACCGCCCCCGGCTTCGACGTGGATGCGCTGACCACGTACCTGGGCAGCGCCGCGCCGGTCGCCCCCGGCCCACAGAACCGGATCACCAAGCTGGCCTGACGCTTCCCTCGAATGGGGCCGGGTGGGCACTCCCACCCGGCCCTGCACCATTTCCGGACCTTGCCGGCCTGCCAGGCCCATCGTGATCCGGCCGCCTCCGCCACCGAGTTGATCTTGGCTGTCCCTCCAACACCGGCCCCGACTCTGCGAACGGCAGGCAGCCGGCGGACGGTGATCAACAACGAGGGTGGAGGAAGCCGCCGGAGGTGACGCAAGGAAAATCGGGAGCCGGCAGGCGCGCGCAGCCCTCATGATGGCGGCCGTGGACGATCCGGGTATGCGGAGGCCGGTGGAGGAAGGGCTGCGCGACCCCCGGCCGGTGTCCGCCCCCCGGCCGGTGTCCGACCCCCGGCCGGTGTCCGATCCCCAAGCGGTGGCCGACCCCCCAGCGGTGCGCGAGCCATCCGGCGGTGAGCTGCCCGGGGACCTGGAGCTACGGCCGCCGACCGGGGACGAGCTGCCCGAGCTGCACCGGCTGCTGACCGAGGCCTGGGGATCGCCTGTCGTGGCTGCCCACGGTGCGACCTACGACCTGACCACGCTGCCCGCCGTCGTCGCCGTCCACAGTGGACGGATCTGTGGCGCGGTCACCTACCGGATCGACGGTGCCGCCTGCGAGCTGGTCTCGATCAACGCCTTCGACGGCCGCCGCGGCGTGGGCACCGCGCTGGTGGAGTACGCCGCCGCCGAGGCCGCCCACTGGGGCTGCACCCGGCTGTGGTGCACCACCACGAACGACAACCTGGACGCGCTGCGGTTCTACCAGCGCCGCGGTTTCCGGCTGGTCGGGCTGCGCCCCGGCGCGGTGGACGAGGCGCGCCGCGCCGTCAAACCGCAGATCCCCGCGGTGGGCGCGTACGGCATCCCGCTGCGCGACGAGCTCGACGTGGAGCGGCCGCTGTGACCGCGCACGCCACCGTCCGGCTGACCGTCCGGGATCCGCGCCGGGACGACCTGCCCGATGTCGCCCGGGCCGGGATGCCACCCACCTGTGGTACGTCGCCGAGGCTGGACCGGGTGGCCCGCGGCGAGGTCGGGTACCTCGCCGTCCGCGGGCCCGCGTTCCCTGCCGCTCGGCAGCGGTGGCGTCGACTGCGCCGCCGACCCAGACGCCGGCATGCTCTGGCAGCCCGCCGTCCGCCCGGCCCTCCGCTCGTGCGGCATCGGCACGGCGCTGGTCCGCGGCGCGAGTCGTGCATCCTCGCGCGGCCCGGTGGTTGCGTCGAGCAGGGCAACCACCGGGCCCGCGCGCTGTACCGGCGGCTCGGCTACCGGGCCTACCGCACGGAGCCGGCACGGTCGAGCGGGGCAACCACCGGGCCCGCGCGCTGTACCGGCGGCGCGGCTACCGGGCCTACCGCACGGAGCGGGCACGGTCGAGCAGGGCAACCACCGGGCCCGCGCGCTGTGCCGGCGGCTCGGCTACCGGCCTACCGCGCGGAGCCGGCAAGCTGGTACGCCGAGCGCCGCGACGGCACCGTCGCCCGCCACGACAGGGTGTGCGACCTCCCGCGCCGGTCAATTCAGGGGCGTGGGCGCCCACCCGGGCATCGGGTAGTCGGCCAGCAGGTCGCGTACCTGTCCGGCGATCCGTTCCAGCGCCGCCTCGTCGTCCTTCTGCCCGGCCTGGATGGCCGCGTCGATCCACTCGGCCACCTGCGGCATCTGCCCGACGCCGAGCCCGCGGGTGGCGATCGCCGGGGTGCCCAACCGGATGCCGGACGGGTCGAAGGGCTTGCGGGTGTCGTACGGCACGGCGTTGTAGTTCAGCTCGATGCCGGCCCGGTCCAGCGCCTTCGCGGCCGGCTTGCCGCCGATTCCCTTGCCGGTCAGGTCGACCAGGATCAGGTGGTTGTCGGTGCCGCCGGAGACCAGGTCGTACCCGCGCTCGACCAGCGACTCGGCCAGCGCCCGCGCGGTGGCCACGATGGTCGCGGCGTACGTCCGGAACTCCGGCGCCGACGCCTCCTTCAGCGCCACCGCGATGGCCGCCGTGGTGTGGTTGTGCGGCCCCCCCTGCAGGCCGGGGAACACCGCCTTGTCCAGCGCGGAGGCGTGCGCCGCGGTGGACATCAGCATCGCGCCGCGCGGCCCGCGCAGCGTCTTGTGCGTCGTTGTGGAGATCACGTCGGCGTGCCCGACCGGCGACGGGTGCACCCCGCCGACGATCAGCCCGGCGATGTGCGCCACGTCGGCGACCAGGATGGCGCCGACCTCGCGCGCGATCTCGGCGAAGGCGGCGAAGTCGATGATGCGCGGGATCGCGGTGCCGCCGCAGAAGATCAGCTTCGGCCGCTCCCGGCGGGCCAGGTCGCGCACCTCGTCGAAGTCCATCCGCCCGTCGGCACGGCGCACGGTGTACTGCACGGGCCGGAACCACTTGCCGGTCGCCGACACCGACCAGCCGTGGGTGAGGTGGCCGCCCATCGGCAGCGCCATCCCCATCACGGTGTCCCCGGGCCGGGCGAAGGCGAGGTAGACCGCCAGGTTGGCCGGCGAGCCCGAGTACGGCTGCACGTTGGCGTGCTCCACCCCGAACAGCGCCTTGGCGCGCTCCACCGCGAGCGTCTCGATCGGGTCGATGAACTGCTGCCCCTCGTAGTACCGCCTGCCGGCGTAGCCCTCGGAGTACTTGTTGGTGAGCACCGTGCCGGTGGCTTCGAGCACCGCGGTGGACACGTAGTTCTCCGACGGGATGAGCCGGATCTTCTCGAACTGGCGCTGCGCCTCGCCCTGCACGAGTTGCGCGATCTCAGGGTCGGTCTGGGCGAGATGGGGCGTTGCGGGTGAGTGCATCGGGACCTCCTGGCCATCGGCCGCTACGTCGAGACCTCGGTACCCAGGCGCGCGGTGCCGCGAGGTCGCGGGGTCGCTTCCCGGTGGTGAACTCCACCTCAGTACGTGCGCCAGTCGCGACCGCAGAATGTTATCGCCGCCGGCTAGGCGGCCGCTCCACGGCGCCTGGCGAACCCCGCCGGCGCGCCCACCGCGATGGCGGCACCGAGCAGCACGAGCAGCAGCAGCGCGGTGTCCAGGCCGGTGACGTGCGCGACAAGGCCGATCACCGCCGGGCCGACCAGCGTGCCGAGGTAGCCGAGCGAGCTCACCCGGGCCAGCGCCGCGGCGCCGTCCGTGGTGGAGTTCGCCGCGGCGGAGAACAGTTGCGGCACCACCCCGGACAGGCCGAGCCCGGCGACCGCCCAGCCGGCGATGGCCACCGCCGGCACCGGCGCCAGCACCACGGTCAGGACGCCGGCGACGGCCAGCACCCCGCCGTACCGCAGCACCGGCAGGCCGCCGACCGCGCCCGCCACCCGGTCCACCAGCAGCCGGCCGATGGTCATCGCCCCGGCGAACGCGGCGTACCCGAACGCGGCCAGCCCGGGTGCGGCGCCGAGGACGTCGCGCAGGTGCACGCCGGCCCAGTCGGCGGCGGCCCCCTCGCACATGAAGCTGCCGAAGCAGAGGCCGCCGAGCAGCCACACCGTCGTCGGCAGCCGCCGGCGCCGCCGGGGCTCCGGGTCGATGACCGACTCCGGGCCGGTGGCCGGGTCCGGGCCGGTGATCGGGTCCGGGCCGGTCACCGGGACGGGCTCCGCATGGGGCAGCAGCCACCGGCTGGCCACCAGGGCGGCCACGCCGAGCAGGACGGCACCGGCCACGAGGGTGCGGCTCATCGGCCAGCCGGCGCGGATCGCCAGCCCGCAGAGCGCCGCGCCGACCATCGCGGACAGGCTCCACACCGCGTGAAACGCCGCCATGATCGGCCGGCCGTACTCCCGCTCCACCTCGGCGGCCTGCGCGTTCATCGCCACGTCGAGCAGCCCGGTGCCGACCCCGAACGCGACCAGCACCGCGGACAGGGTGGCCAGGTCGGATGCGTACGCGGGCGGCACCAGCGCGGCGCAGAGGATCACCGCGGAGATCCGGTTGGCGGTCCGGGTACCGGTACGGCGTACCAGCGGACCGATCGCCTGCATCGCGGCCACCGCACCCGCGGAGAACGCGAACAGGGCCAGCCCGAGCGCCCGGTCGTCCAGCCCGAGCCGGCCCTTCACCACCGGGATGTGCGCCACCCACAGCGCGGTCACGGTGCCGTGTGCCGCGAACTGGACGAAGACCGCCGCCCTGGCCGCGCGCAGCCGGGGACCGATCTCCTGTCGGGTGGCGACCAGCCGTGCGGCGGTCAGCCGGCCCCTCCGCCGGTCGGCCCGCGCCCGGGTTCGCCCTCCCCGTCCGTCCGCCCCTCGGCGGGCGGCGACTCGTCCGCCGGGCCCGCGGCCGGCGCGTCGCCCGGCCCGGAGCCGGCCCCGGCCTCGCCAGCCCGCACGGCCCCACCCGACGTGCCGCCCGCGGCATCGTCGGGACCGGTGTCCGAGGGCGGGGCGGTGTCCGGCGGCGTCGCGGCGCTTGGCGGAGGCGCGCTGTCCGGCGGCGCGGTGTCCGATGGCGCGGTGTCCGGCGGCGCGGTGCCCGACGGCGCGGTGCCCGACGGCGCGGCGTCCGACGGCGGGGCGGCGCTTGGCGGCGTGCCGGCCGGGGCGTCGGAGGTCCACGGGCTCTCGGGCGATCCGCCGCCCGACCCGGACGGGCGCCGCCAGCCGGTGAACCGCTCGCGGAGGTTGTTCACGGTGTCCGCCAGCCCCTGGCCGACCGCGTCGAACGCGGTGCCGAAGTCGCGGCCGGTGTCCCGGATCGTCCTGATCAGCGGATCGGCCGACATGTCGAAGTTCGCCTTGTACGTACGGGCCGCGTTGCGCATCTCCTCCCCGAGCGACGCGTTGCGGTCCTCGCCGCGCCGCGGGTACTCCCCGTTGCGGATCCGGTCGTACTCCCCGCCGTCCACCCACCGCTTCAGCTCCGCCGCGCGCAGCACCGAGAACGGGTGCGACTGCAGTTCCAGGTTGAGCAGCTTCAGCACGCCGTCGCGCAGGTCGCCGGTCGCGTCGTACTCGGCGGCCTGGGCCAGGAACGCCTCGGTGTCCATCTCGTCCAGCCGCGCCCCGCCGGCCAGCTTCATCTGCACCCGCAGGCCCGCGTCCAGATCCTGCCCGGCCAGCAGCCCGGCCCGGTCCCCGGACAGCTCCGACTTGCGGCTCCACTCCATCAGCGCGGCGACCAGCGCGCGCAGCGCCCAGCCGCCGAGCGGCATCCAGCCGAAGTTCCCGGCCAGCCGCATCAGGTGCATGAGCATCGTCCGGTACACCGCGTGCCCGGACGCGGCGTGCCCGGCCTCATGGCCCAGGCAGAACCGCAGCTCCTCGTCGTCGGTCAGGTCCAGCAGCCCGGTGCTGACCACGATGAACGGCTGGTCCATGCCGATGGTGATGGCGGTGGGCACCGGCTGCTGGATGACGTACAGCTCGGGCCGCTGCCTTACGTCCAGCACCGCGAGCGCGTCGGCGTAGATCTGGTTGACGTGGCGGAACTGCCGGTCGTCCACCCGTACCGCCGAGGCCAGGTAGAGCAACCGGTGCTGGCGCTCGCGCAGCAGCCCGGACAACGCCTTCAGCACGGTGTCGAAGCCGGACAGGCTGCGCAGCGCCACCAGCGCGGTACGGTCGGCCGGGTGCTCCCAGGCCCGTGAGCTGATCTCGGGGAAGTGCACGCGAACCCGGTCCGGTGTCGTCGTCATGCCTCGATCCTGCCACTCCTGGCCGGTGCTGGCTGCCGCCGCCGGCAGCGCGAACGGGCAGGATGGGACCGTGCCCGAGGGAGACACCGTGTGGCTGGCCGCCAAGCGGCTGCACGCGGCGCTGGCCGGGCGGACGCTGCGGCGGTTCGAGCTGCGGGTGCCGCGGTTCGCCGCGGCGGACCTGACCGGCCGCGAGGTGACCGCCGTGACCGCGCGCGGCAAGCACCTGCTCACCCGCATCGGCGGTGGCGTGACGCTGCACAGCCACCTGCGCTTGGACGGTGAGTGGCTGATCCACCGAGCCAGCGAGCTACCGGGCCACCGGGGCGCCGCGGTAGGTCGGCCGGGCCGGACAGTACGGCCGGGCCGGACGGATCGGCCGGGCCGGACGGATCGGCCGGGCCGGACGGATCGGCCGGAGCACCAGGTCCGGGCCGTGCTGGCCAACGATGAGTGGGCCGCCGTCGGGTACCGGGTGCACGACATCGCGCTGCTGGAGACCGCCCGCGAGGACACCCTGGTCGGGCACCTCGGCCCGGACCTGCTCGGCCCGGACTGGGATCCGGAGGAGGCGGTGCGCCGGCTGACCGCCCAGCCGGACCGGGCGGTCGGCGAGGCGCTGCTGGACCAGCGCAACCTGGCCGGCGTCGGCAACATCTACAAGGCCGAGATCCTGTTCATCCAACGGCTCAACCCGTGGGCGCCGACCGCGGCCGTCCCAGACCTGCGCGCCCTGGTGGACACCGCGCACCGGCTGCTCTACGCCAACCGTGACCATCCCGAGCAGTCCACCACCGGCAGCCTGCGCCGCGGCGAGCAGCACTGGGTACACGGCCGGGCCGGGCGCCCGTGCCGCCGCTGCGGTGGCCGGATCCAGGTGGCCGGCCAGGGAGCCGCGCCGTACGCCCGGCTCACGTTCTGGTGCCCCGCCTGCCAGCCGGCCGCGGACCAGCCCGCGACGGACCAACCTGAGGCGGACCAACCTGAGGCGGACCAACCTGAGGCGGACCAACCTGAGGCGGACCAGCCCGCGACGGACCAGCCCGGGGCAGACCAGCCAGAGGCGGACCAGCACGGATTGGACCAGCACGGACTGGACCAGCACGGACTGGACCAGCACGCAGTGGACCAGCACGCGGTGGACCAGCAGGCGGCCGAGGATCCGCGGGAGGTTGTCGATCCGGGCGGCCACCGTTCGTCATCACCCGGCAAGGCCGGCACCATCGGCTGAAGACGGACGGAGAGGACCGACGCGGTGGAGTTCAGGACGAGCACGGGGGTGAGCAGGTGAGATTCGTGATCCTGCTGTACGGCGACGAGGCGGCCGAGTCGGCGCTGCCCGAGGAGGAGTTGCACGAGATCGTGGCGCAGCACGGCGTGCTGGCCCGGCGGCTGGCCACGGAGGGCAGGCTGGTGGCCGGCGAAGGGCTCAAGGCTGCCCGGACGGCGACCACGGTGCGCGACGGGGTGGTCAGCGACGGGCCGTTCGGCGAGACGCGCGAGCAACTCGGCGGGCTCTACATCGTGGAATGCGCCGACCTGGACGAGGCGCTGACCATTGCCAAGCAGGTACCGCACTCCCCGGGGCTGGCCGTCGAGGTCCGTCCCACGATGGGCTAGTGACACCAGTCGAGGCGGTCGAGCGGGCGCACCGCGAGCACTGGGGGCGCCTGCTCGCCCTGCTCACCGCACAACTGCGCAGCCTGGACCTGGCCGAGGAGTGCCTGGCGGACGCGTTCGCCACCGCGCTGTCCGCCTGGGACACCCGCGGCCTGCCGGACCGGCCGGACGCCTGGCTGCTCACCACCGCGCGCAACCGGGCCATCGACGTGCTCCGGCGCCAGGCCACCCTGGCGCGCAAGCTGCCCATGCTCGTCGTCGACGAGGGCGACGCCGAGCCCGACTACGGGACAGACGACGTGTCCACCATCCCGGACCAGCGGCTGCGGCTGCTGTTCACCTGCTGCCACCCGGCGCTGGCGCCCGACGCCCGGGTGGCCCTGACGCTGCGCTGCGTCGGCGGGCTGACCACGCCGGAGGTGGCCCGCGCGTTCCTGGTCTCGGAGCCGACGATGGCCGCCCGGATCACCCGGGCCAAGAAGAAGATCGCCCAGGCCGGAATCCCGTACCGGGTGCCGGCCGACGCGGAGCTGCCGGAGCGGCTGTCCGGGGTGCTCGCCGTGCTGTACCTGATCTTCACCGAGGGGTACGCCGCCACCGCGGGCGACATGCCGATCCGCCGCGAGCTCGCCGCGGAGGCGATCCGGCTGGCCCGGGTGCTGGTCGGCCTGATGCCGGACGAGCCGGAGGCGGCCGCGCTGCTCGGCCTGATGCTGCTGCAGCACTCCCGGCGGGACGCCCGGCTGGACGGGGACGGAAACCTCGTACTGCTGCCGGACCAGGACCGGTCCCGGTGGCACACCGCGGAGATCGCCGAGGCGGTGGCGCTGATCCGGGGGGCGGCCCGGCTGAGCTCTCCGGACCGCACCGCCAGCGCGGCTAGCGGCACCAGCCCCGGAGACGGCACCAGCCCCGGAGACGGCACCAGCTCCAGTAACGGCACCAGCCCCGGCGGCGGCACCAGCCCCGCTGACAGCACCAGCTCCGGTGGCGGCACCAGCCCGGGTAGCGGCGCGAGCCGGGCCGGGCCGTACCTGCTGCAGGCCGCGATCGCCGGGGAGCACGCGGTGGCGGCGCGCGCGGAGGACACCGACTGGGCGGCGATCGCCCGGCTGTACGCCGAGCTGGAGGCGCTGACCGGCTCCCCGGTGGTGCGGCTCAACCGCGCGGTCGCGGTGTCCGAGGTGGACGGCCCGGCCGCCGGCCTGGCGCTGCTGGACGGGCTGGCCGACGCGCTGCCCCGCTACCACCTGCTGCCCGCGATGCGTGCCGACCTGCTGCGCCGGCTGGGCCGGACAGCGGAGGCGGCCGCCGCGTATGACGAGGCTGTCGGGCTGGCCGGCAACGCCGCCGAACGGGACTTCCTCCGGCGCCGCCGCGCGGCCCTCGACATCCCGGGCGGAGAAGGCCCCAATCGGCATAGCCCATAAGAGTTCCGGCAAGCGCCGCATATTGACACCAAACGCCTGGGAACGCTTCAGTTTCTGCAGTGCCTGACCGGCATCTCCCCTCGGCCCCGGGGTCAGCCTCGACAGGACCCGCCTCGGGGCTCCCAGCCGCAGGAGGTCAGCGTGCAGCGCAGACGCCTGTTCATCGTGCTCGGGGCACTGCTCCTGAGCATCCTCATGTTCATGGGCATGGGATCGGCCGCGCCCACCGGCCCGTCCAGCCCGTCCGGTCCGTCCGCCGACCCCGGCCGGACCAGCGCCGAGTACCGGATCAGCGGCGTGAAGACGCTGGCCGACCGCAACGCCGTCGCCCGCACCGGCGCCGCGATCAACTACGTCGAGGACAGCCGGCTCAACGTCACCGCCACCGCCGCCGAGGTCGAGCAGATCCGCGCGCTGGGCTACACGGTGGTACTGGACGTGGTCCCGGCCCGCAGCGGTGCGGTCACGCCCTACGACTTCCCCTCCGCCGACTCCGCGTACCACAACTACGCCGAGATGACCTCGGAGATCAACAGCCTGGTCGCGGCCCACCCGCAGATCGCGCAGCAGACCACGATCGGCCAGTCCTACCAGGGCCGGAACATCGTCGCGGTGAAGGTCTCCGACAACGTGGCCGCCGACGAGGACGAGCCCGAGGTGCTGCTCACGTACCACCAGCACGCCCGCGAGCACCTCACCGTCGAGATGGCGCTGTACACGCTGCACCTGCTCATCGACAACTACGGCGCCGACACGCACGTCACGAGCCTGGTGGACAGCCGCGAGATCTGGATCGTCCCGGACCTGAACCCGGACGGCGGCGAGTACGACATCGCCACCGGGTCCTACCGGTCCTGGCGGAAGAACCGCCAGCCCAACAGCGGCACCACCAACGTCGGCACCGACCTCAACCGCAACTGGGACTACAACTGGGCCTGCTGCGGCGGCTCCTCGAGCAGCACCGGCAGCGAGACCTACCACGGTGCGTCGCCGTTCTCCGCACCGGAGACCACGGTGGTCTCGAACTGGGTGAAGACCCGGGTCGTCGGCGGCGTGCAGCAGATCAGGACGAACATCGACTTCCACAGCTACAGCCAGCTCGTGCTCTGGCCGTACGGCTACACCTTCAGCGACACCGGCCCCGGGCTGACCACCGACGACCAGGCGGTGTTCTCCACCATGGGGCGGGCGATGGCGGCCACCAACGGGTACACGCCGGAGCAGGCCAGCGACCTGTACATCACCGACGGCACCATCGACGACTGGCTGTGGGGGGTGGAGCGGATCTTCAGCTTCACCTTCGAGATGTACCCCGGCCCGAGCGGCACCGGCGGCGGCTTCTACCCGCCGGACGAGGTGATCCCCCGGGAGACCACCCGCAACCACGACGCCCTGATGTACTTCCTGGACAACTCCGACTGCCCGTACAAGGTCATCGGCAAGCAGGCGCAGTACTGCGACGGCCAGCCGCCGCCGCCCGGCTGCGGTCCGTTCACCAACCCCAACGACGTGCAGATCCCGGACCTGGCCACGGTGTCCAGCCCGGTCACGGTCTCCGGCTGCACCGGCAACGCGTTGTCCACCTCCACCGCCGAGGTGCACATCAAGCACACCTACATCGGTGACCTGGTGGTGAGCCTGGTCGCGCCGGACGGCACGGTCTACACGCTGCAGAACAGGTCCGGGGGCAGCGCGGACAACATCGACCAGACCTACACCGTCAACCTGTCCAGCGAGGTGCGCAACGGCACCTGGCGGCTGCAGGTGCGCGACGCGGCCAGCCTGGACACCGGCTTCATCGACACCTGGACCCTGAACCTCTGACCACGCACGCCCCGGCCGTCCACCCGCGCGGGCGGGCGGCCGGGGCCGCGCTCAGGTGCCCGCTGCGCTCCGTGCGCCGCCTCGGGTGGCGTCGGGTGGCGTCGGGTCAGATGGGCAGCCGCTCGCGTGCGGCGCTCACCGTGGACTTCACCGCGATGGGAGCGTCCCGGCGGACGTCGTGCGCGGCGTGCCGCACCGACCGGGGCAGCCGGCGGGCCCGCCAGGCCAGCGACGGCCGGCCCCCGGTGTCCCCGGCGGCGAGCAGCAGGCCGCCGAGCAGCCCGGCGTTCTTCAGGAAGTGCACCCGCTGCATGGCGCGCGTGCCCGGGTCCTCCTCCTCCCAGAACCGGTGGGCGGCCAGCGTGGTGGGCACCAGGCCGACCGCCAGGCCGAGCGCGGCCAGCCGCGGGAAGACACCGAGCGCCAGCGCCGCGCCACCGGCCACCTTCGCCGCCGCGTCGATGCGCACCACGGTCACGGGGTCGTCCGGGATGAACGAGACCCGGCCGGCCAGCCCGCGCACCACCGGCTCGGCCGCCTGGGCCTTCTTCTTGGCGTTCTTGAGGTTGTCGATCCCGCCGTACACGAAGATCGCTGCGAGCAGCGGACGGGAGACCCTGCTGACGACGGCCATGGTCCACATCATGCCCCGTATGCACGGAACAAACCCCGCCGACCCGTCGCCACGATCATCCACTGTGGACGGGACCGGCCACGGTCAGGGGTGGGTGGGCGGCAATGGCGTGGGGTCGCCGGAGGCACGCACCTCACGCAGGCCGCGGGCCAGCCCGGCCAGGGTGTCCGCGGCATCCTCCAGGCGGCGCACCGCGATGGCGTCGAGGGAGCCGGCGCTACCCGCCGACACCGCCTCGGCCGCCACGGTGACCAGCCGGTCATAGGCGGACACGCCCTCCTCCAGCCGCTGCCGCAGGGTGCCCACGGCGGCGTCCAGCCCGGCGGCCGCCTCCCCCTCCGCGCCGTCCCGGGCGGCCTCGACCGCCCGCAGCCGGGCACCGTACTCGCGCAGCGTCATCGCCGCCTGGCCCGCCTCGGCGGCGACCTCGTCCGCGGCGGCACCGAGCAGCGCCAGCAGTTCGCCCAGCGCCCGCTCCCGGTTGGCCAGCCGCTCCAGCGGCACCCGGGCGGCCGAGCTGGGCGGCGGCAGCTCCGGCGGCGGCGCCGCGGCCGGCAGCGGCAGCGGCAGCCGCTCGAGCTGGTACCACCGGGCGCCGGCCGTCACGGTGCTCACCGCGACCAGGGCGGTCGCGCCGCCGAGGAAGATCTCGGAGCCTTCGATGGCCGGCCGGTCGCCGGCTTCCGACGTCCACCAGGCCAGGACCAGCGCGGTGAACGCGCGGAAGACGGTACGGCGGCGGCCACGGCGCCGCGCCCGGATGAGCTTCTTACGCGGATGGCGCGCCTCGGCCAGTGCCGCGGCGAACTCCCTCTTCCACGTAGGCTGCTCCACGGCGCGCTTCCACGCAGGCTGCTCCACCGCGCGCTCGGGGTCAGGACTGCTGGGCGGCCTGACCGCCGGGGTTCGGGGCGGTCTCGGCAACCGGCTGCTCCGCCGGCTTCGGAGCCTGCGTGACGGCCGGCGGCTCGGGAGCGCCGGCGAGCTGCCCGCCACCCATGCTGGCCCGGATCTGGTCCAGCCGGACCGAGCCGGCCATGTCCAGGGTCGACTTCTGCACCTCGAGCATCCGGCCCTCGACCGAGTTCTGCGCGAGCTCGGCCTGGCCCAGCGCGGTGGCGTACCGCCGCTCGATCTTCTCCCGCACCTCGCCCAGTGACGGCACGTTGCCCGGCGCGGCGAGCTCCGACATCTGGGTGAGCGAGGAGGACACCTGCTCCTGCATCTTGGCCTGTTCGAGCTGGCTGAGGAGCTGGGTGCGCTCGGCCAGCTTCCGCTGCAGCACCAGCGCGTTGTTCTCCACCGCCTTCTTCGCCTGCTCGGCCGCCTGCAGCGACTGGTCATGCAGGCTCTTGAGGTCCTCCATGCCCTGCTCGGCGGAGACGAGCTGGGTGGCGAACGTCGTCGCCGTCTGCTCGTACTCGCCGGCCTTCTGGGCGTCGCCCTTGGCGCGGGCCTGGTCGGCCAGCACCAGCGCCTGCCGGGCCGAAGCCTGCAGCTGCTCCACCTGCGACATCTGCCGGGTCAGCTTCATCTCGAGCTGCCGCTGGTTGCCGATTACCTGCGCGGCCTGCTGGCACAGGGCCTGGTGAGCTCGCTGCGCCTCTTCGATGGCCTGCTGGATCTGGATCTTCGGGTCAGCCCGCTCGTCGACCTTGGCACCGAACCACGACAAAAAGTACTTCCAGGCCTTCACAAAGGGGTTGGCCTTGGCCATCTCTCGTCCTCCTGTCAGCGACGTTCCCTCACCGTACGCCGCACGATCTCCATCGTGTCAGAGCGCGGACCACCGCCGCGACCAGCAGGCCGCGCCGGTGGTCCAGGCGAGGGGGCGACTCGCCGTGGATCCGCCCACCGAGGTCGGCGGGCCCGGGTCATCCGCGGTCCAGCACCCGGCGGGACAGCTCCTCGGTCTCGGCGAGCCCGGCCCGGAGCCCGTCCAGCTCCTCGGCGAGCCCGGCGATCCCGTCGTCCGCCGTACCGGCGACAGCCGATGCCGACAGCGCGAGCACCTCGGTGGTCCGGGCGACCAGACCCTCCAGTCCGAGGGCGGTCGACTGCAACCGGGCCAGCAGGGTGTCCCGCGCCGACGTCAGCCGATCGGCCACCGCCAGCTGCTCTTCCACACTTCGTAGCGAACGGCGGTGCTCGTCCCGAAGTTCCGCGGAGGCGGTTGCCGCGATCTCGGCGGCCAGCCGGGAGCGCTCGTCGGCCAGCCGGGGCGTCGGGATCCGGTACAGCGCACGGGTCACGGCGGTGGCCTGGCCGGCGAGCCGGCGCACCTGGTCCTCGGCCTGCCGCGCGCCCTCGTCGACCGAGCGCAGCGCCGACGGCGCCCCGGGGTCGGAGTGGGTGAGGTCGTGCAGGTCGCGGATCGCGCGCAGCGCCCGGGTCTGCCAGATCTCCGCCGGGCTGCCCCGCTCCGGACTGGGCAGCTCCCTAGGGCCGGGCTCGGCGTTGCCGCGCCGGGTCAGCGCGCCGGCGGCCAGCTTGACGCCGTACACCGCTGCCGCCACACCCACCCCGATCGGCACCGCGACGATGCCGACCGGCGCCGTCACCGCCCACGCCAGGCCACCGGCCACGCCCGCCACGACGCCGCCCCAGGGGTCTACCAGGCTGTCCCGCTTGCCCACGCCGCCCAGTCTCCCACCACGTCAGAAGTTGCTGAGGACGTTGGCCAACACCTTCTGGATGGTTGCCGGGTTGCTGGCGTCGTACGCGGTGGCCTTCGAGGCACGGCCGATCCGCTGCAGCACGGAGAAGTCGGCCTGCCCACCGTATGCGATCGGGAACACCCGCACGGAGGCGTCGCCGTCCTCGGTGTCCAGGTTGTCCAGCAGGTTGTCGAGGTTGTTGTCCTTGTCGTACTCGTTCTTCCCGTCGGTCAGCAGCACCACGGCGTTGATCTTGGCCGGGTCAAAGGTGTCCCGCATGCTGCGCACCGCCGCGCGGGTGGTGGCGTACAGCGCGGTGCTGCCGTTCGGGCTGAGCGCGTTCACCTTGGTGGCGAACTCGCCCTTGATCCGGCTGACCGGGCCGGGCTCGATCAGCGCCTGGTACGGCGGCAGATCGCTGCCCGCGGGCTCGCTGGAGAACGACCAGAGGCCGAGCTGGTCGTCCGGCGCGAGCTGGCCGATCGAGGTGAGCGCCGCCCGCTTGGCCAGCTCCAGTCGGCTCTCCCCCGCGCTCGGCACCGGCTGCTCCATCGAGCCGGACACGTCGATCACCATCAGCACCCGGGCCCGCTTGCGCAGCGTGTTCCAGGACTGGGCGACCTGGTTGAGCACCTGCGGCGCCGGCGGCTCGATCACGGTGTACTTCGTCTCGGGCAGCAGCCCGTTGTCCCTGCTGACGGGCCCGCCGGGCTTGCCGTCGAAGGACCGGAACGCCGCGTCGGTGAACCTGCGCTGCTGGTCGCCATCCCGCAGGAACGCGAGGAAGTCCGCGGCCGCGGCACGTTTGGCGTCGTCCACCCACCCGGCCTTGAGCACCGTGTACGGGTTGTCCGAGACGAGGGTGCCCTCCTTGGGGTAGATCGCGGCCAGCGGCGTACCCGGCTTGCCCTGTTGGCCGAGCGTCTTCGGGTCGCCGCTGGGGTTGCCCTGGTTGTAGTCCCAGACCGACTTCTCCTCCACCGTCACCGCGCTGATGTAGGACAGCCCCTGGCCCTTGGCCCCGGCGTCGTAGAGGTTCTGCAGGAAGGTCAGCGTGGTGTCGCCGTAGTGCACGACGCTGCTCTCCACGCCGCGCACGTAGTCGAGCACCTTCTTGTCCCGCACGTCGGCCGAGGTCAGGTCCGAGGACCGGCCGGTGGCGGCGAAGTAGGTCGCGACGGTGGCGTTCAGGCCGGAGGTGGAGAAGTTCGGGTTGGTCTTGCCGAGCTTGAACCGGCCCCACTCGGGGTGCCCCCGGCTGCCCCAGCCGCGCGGGTCGCGGGCCAGCGCGAGGACGTCGGACCAGCCGAGCTGCTTGTCCGGCCAGCCCAGCGCCTGCGCCATCGGCTGCGGCATCGCGATGACCAGCGGCGTCTGCGCGATCGACGGCACGTCGTCCGGCACCAGGTCGGCCTTGTCCCGCGCCTGGGTGCGCTGCCGGAGCAGCACCGTCCAGGACCGGGACGCCGGGCTCCACACGTCCGGGCGCGGCCCATCGGTCCGCTCGTCCCAGCCGCGGGCCAGCGCCTCGGCGGCGCCGCCGGAGGCCATGCTGGTGACCCGGACGTCCACGCACCGGTTGGCCGCCCTGCGGTCGGTCCCGTTGTAGTCCTCGGCGATCTGCGACAGCAGAGCGGCCTTCTCGCTGGACGCGGTCACGCTGAGCGGGATGCAGTTCTTGCGGTCGGCCCGCGCCCGCTGGTCGCCCCCGCCGGACGACCCCCCACCGGTCACCAGGTTGCGGACCACGATGACCAGTACGACGCCGAACACCGCCGCCACCAGCAGCGGGATCCTGCGCCGCAGGCTCGAGGCTTGGACCACAGATGCTCCTCGGGATGTCCTGCCCTGCCGCCCTCTGGGCAAGTCTGGCAGCCGGTCCGGCCCGTCGTGGGCCGGGTCGGTGATTTAGGTCGCGTCTGCGCCGGACGGCAGTCCGCGGGTCAGGCATTCGGCGGCGGCGCGGATGGCATCCGGTCCTGCAGGGGTGGCAAGGTGCGAGGCGAGCCAACGGAGTACCACGTCCTCCCCGCCCACCCCGGCCGCGGCGAGCTGGCCGCGTACCGCATCCCGGGCCAGCCGCCAGCCGTGCCCGCCCGGGTCCTCGACCAGCAGCGCGGACAGCACCGCCGGCTCGCTCTGCGCGATCCGGCGCACCGCGGCGTGCTGGCTGATCCGGGTGGCCGCCCGGACCAGCGCCTCGGTCAGCGGCAGCCCGGCGCACTCCGCGGCGAGCCCGGTCAGCTCGGCCTCGACCAGCGCGGACCAGACGTCGTCCTTGGCGCGGAAGTGGTTGTACAGCGTCGCCTTGGCCACCCCGGCCGAGGCGGCGATGTCGTTCATCGTGGTACGCCGCGTGCCCTGCCTGGCCACCGCCCGCAGCGCCCCCTCCAGCAGGCCGGCCCGGGTACGAGCCATGGCGTTGCCGGCCCGGGACCGGGTGCCCGCCGTCCGGCGCGGCGGCGCGGACGCGAGCCCCGGGTCGGGGCGGCTGGCCTCCGGGCGGCTGGCGTCGGGCTCCTCGGACTCGGGCTGCCTGGACTCGGACCGCCCGGACTCGAGCTGCCTTGACTCGGACCGCTCGGGCTCGGATTGCCCGGACTCGGGCTGCCCGGACTCGGGCTGCCCGGACTCGGGCTGCCTTGACTCGGGCTGCCTTGACTCGGACCGCCCGGACTCGGGCTGCCTTGACTCGGGCCGCCCGGACTCGGGCCGCCCGGACTCGGGCCGCCCGGACTCGGGCTGCCCGGTGCCGGATGACGCGGGGTCGAACGAGGCGGGGTCGAACTGGGCGGTGCGGGGCGCCGGTTCGGGCGGCGCTGGGTCAGCTGACCCTGGGGCAACGGGTACAGCGTCGGCACGCGCGCGGTCGTGCAGCGGTTCGGCCACGGTTTAACTGTCACCCGTCGGCGGGGCCAGTCAAGCGACACGCCCCGGTACGACCCGGAGGCAGTCAAGCGACACGCCCGGGTACGACCCGGCGTCAGGCCGCGATGACCCGACCCGGGCCGATCCGCAGCACCGCGTTGAGGACCTCGCGGGAGTCGCCGCCGGCGGGCTCCAGCGGACACCGGGCCGGAACCTGGGCGACCTCGGCCACCGGCACCGCCTCGGCGCCGTCCACCGAGACCGGGGCGGGCTCGAGGATGGCGCCGCCAGCCTGCTCGGTGCTCTTCTCGGCCGGCACCACGGCGGGCACGCGGCGGATGGGGCTGAGCTCGCGGCGGACCGGAACCGGCTGCTCGGCGCGGCGCATACCCTCGCTGACCTCGCCCAGTACGTCGGACAGGCGCAGCTCCAGCGCGTCACAGATGGCGGCGAGCAGCTCCGAGGAGGCTTCCTTCTGACCACGCTCGACCTCGGACAGGTAACCGAGGCTGACCCGGGCGGCACCCGACACCTCGCGCAGGGTGCGCCGTTGGCGCAGGCGCTGCCCACGCAGCGTCTCGCCGAGCACCCGACGTAGCAGAGCCATGCGGTCCACCCCTTTCGCGCGGTCACACCACCGTACAACGGTCACTATTTGTAGTACCGGCAAAGGTCCATCCGTTACGCCACTGGCGTAAACACGTCGGTCTAACGGTCCACCAGCCCTACGGATTCCGCACCCCCTCCAGATCGGGGACGGGCGGATGTTCGGACAGCAGCGCGACCAGCAGTTGCAGCGCGGTCTGCACCGCGGCGGACCGGATGGCCGCCCGGTCGCCGGCCAGGTCCAGGTGACGCACCGCCCGGCCGTGCGGGCCGGCCAGCCCGACGTAGACGGTGCCTGCCGGCTTGCCGTCCTGCAGGTCGGGGCCGGCCACGCCGGTCAGCGCCACGCCGTACGTCGCCCGCAGCCGCAGCCGTACCCCGTCGGCCAGCGCCTCGGCCACCGGCGCACTGGCCGGGCCGTGCTCGGCGAGCACCTGCTCCGGCACGCCGGCCAGGGTGGCCTTCAGGTCCGTGGCGTACACCACCAGCCCGCCGCGGAAGGTGCGGCTGGCGCCCGGCGTCTCGGTCAGCGCAGCGGCCAGCAGGCCGCCGGTGAGCGACTCGGCCACCGCGACAGTGGCGCCCTGGTCGGCCAGCGCCGCATGGATGAGTGCCGGATCGATATTCACGGCTCGGCCGCCTCGGCCGCCTCGGGCGGCGCGGCGGGCACCGCGGGTTTGGCCGGTGCCCCGGGCCTGGCCGGCCCAGCGGCCTGCGCTGCGGGCGTGGCGGGTGCCGCGGGTTTGGCCGGTGCCCCGGGCCCGGCCGGGGCACCGGCCGGGCCCGGGGCCTGCCCTGCGGGCGTTGCGGGTGCCGCCGCTTGCCCTGTAGCCCTGGCCGACGCCGCAGTCCTGGCCGGCGCCGGGGACCTGGCCGGTGCCCCGGCCTGCGCTGCGGGCGTGGCGGGTGCCGCGGGCCCGGCGGCCGGCGCGGCCGGCGCGGCGCGGACGGCCGCGGTGGCCTGGCGCACGCCGGCACGGCGCAGGCTCATCGCGCGGGCCACGTAGTCGGCGCCGGTCGCCAGGGTGAGCAGCAGGGCGGCGGCCATCACGCACGCGGCAACCAGCGCGGCCCCGTCCGACAGCGGCAGCACGTACAGCCCGATAGCCACCCCCTGCAGCAGCGTCTTCAGCTTGCCGCCGCGGCTGGCCGGGATCACCCCGTGCCGGATCACCCAGAACCGCAGCAGCGTCACGCCGATCTCGCGCACCAGGATGACAGCGGTCACCCACCACCACAGCAGCCCGAGCGAGGACAGCCCGACCAGCGCCGTACCGATCAGCGCCTTGTCCGCGATCGGGTCGGCCAGCTTGCCGAACTCGGTGACCAGCCCGCGGCTGCGGGCCAGTTGGCCGTCCATCCGGTCGGTGATCGAGGCGACCGCGAACACGGCCCATGCCGCTACCCGCCAGCCGGTGTCCGCACCGTCCGCGTGCAGCAGCAGTACCGCGAACACCGGAACCAGCAGCAGCCGGAGCAGCGTCAGCCCGTTCGCGACATTGGCCACCCGCACCGTCTGCGGCGGGGTGGCTGCCGGGTCCGGGACCAGCGACGTCATGCCAGCCGCTCCGCCACCAGGTCCACACCCTCGGTGGCGGTGACCTGGGCCCGGACGATTTCCCCCACCCGGGCGCCGCGGGCGCCGGTGACCGCGATGGAGCCGTCGACGTCCGGCGCCTGGTGCGCGGCCCGGCCCTGAGCGACGGCGCCGTCCACCGACTCGACCAGCACCTCGACCTGCTCGCCGACCCGCTCCTCGGCGCGCTGCGCGGTCAGCTCCTCGACCAGCCCGGTCAGCCTGGCGACCCGCCTGGCGACCGCGTCGGCCCGCACCTTGCGGTCATGGGTCGCCGCCTCGGTGCCGTCCTCGTCGGAGTACCCGAACACGCCGACCGCGTCCAGCCTGGCCGCCACCAGGAACCGCTCCAGTTCGGCCACGTCAGCGCGGGTCTCCCCCGGGAACCCGACGATCACGTTGGACCGGATGCCGGCCGTGGGACAGGCGGCCCTGATCAGCTCGATCAGCCCGCAGAACCGCGCCGTCGAGCCGAAGCGCCGCATCCGGCGCAGCACCGGCTCGCTGGCGTGCTGGAAGGACAGGTCGAAGTACGGGGCCACCTTGGGGGTGCCGGCCAGCACGTCGATCAGCCCCGGGCGCATCTCGGCCGGCTGCAGGTAGGACAGCCGGATCCGCCGCACGCCGTCCACCGCGGCCAGCTCCGGCAGCAGTTTCTCCAGCAGCCGCAGGTCGCCGAGGTCCTTGCCGTAGGAGGTGGAGTTCTCGCTCACCAGCACCAGCTCGCGCACGCCCCGGTCGGCCAGCCAGTGGGCCTCGGCCAGCACGTCGGCCGGCGGCCGGGACACGAACGCGCCGCGGAACGACGGGATCGCGCAGAACGCACAGCGCCGGTCGCAACCGCTGGCCAGCTTCAGCGGGGCCACCGGGGAGTCGTCCAGCCGGCGGCGCAGCACCCCGCCGGCGTACCGCGGCGCCATCGCGTCGCCGTGGCCCGGCACCGCATGGCTGCGTCCTTGCGCCGCGCCGCCGTGTCCTTGCACCGCGCCGCCGTGTCTTTGCACCGCGCCGCCGCGTCCCGGCACCCCGCGTCCCGGCACCCCGCGTCCCGGCGCCACGCCGCCGCGTTCCGGCTCCGCACCACCCCGTCCCGGCGCCACGCTGCCGTGACCCGGCACCGCGACGGCGGCCGTGCCGCGCTCCACCGGGGTGATCGGCAGCAGCCTCCGGCGGTCCCGCGGGGTGTGCGGGACGAGCGGCCGGCCGGCGAGCACGTCGTCCAGCCGGGTGCCGATCTCGGCGTAGTCGTCGAAGCCGAGCACTGCGTCCGCCTCGGGCAGGCTGGCCGCGAGCCTGTCGCCGTACCGCTCGGCGAGGCATCCCACGGCGACCACCTTGCGGCCGGTGTCCGCCGCCCCGAGCAGCGTGTCGATGGAGTCCTTCTTGGCCGCCTCGACGAACCCGCAGGTGTTGACCACCACCACGTCGGCGTCGTCGGCGTCCTCGACCAGCTTCCACCCGTCGTCGCCGAGCCGCCCGGCCAGCTCCTCCGAGTCCACCTCGTTGCGGGCGCAGCCGAGGGTGACCAGCGCAACGCTGCGGACGGGGGCGGGGGACGACACGCACCGAGCGTACCGGCGGACCCGACCGTGCCCGGCAGCCGGCGGGCACGGTCAGCCGGCGGGCACGATCAGCCGGCGGGCACGATCAGCCGGCCTGGGTGCGGTCGGTCGGGTAGGTCAGGCTGCACACCTGCGTGGTGCACGGCCTGCCGATCTTTGTCCCGTTCACGGTGACCTCGACGACCGGCGCGTTCCCGAAGCGCAGGGCCAGCGCGGTCGGATCGTGGAAGTCCTTGCCCTGTCCCTCGGTCAGAATGCCCTCGTAGAGCTGGATGCCGGTGCTGGAGGTGACCCGTACCCAGCTCGCGTCGGCGGTGACCTGCAGGTGCACGGTCACCCCTGGCGGGGTCGGCGGCGTGGTCGTGGCCGGGGCGGTGGTGCTCGGCGCGGTGCTGCTCGGGGTGGCGCTCGTGGCAGCGCTGGGGGTACCGGTGCTGGCCGGGGCGGTCGCCACCGCGGTGCCGCCGGCCAGCGGCGGGGTGCCGCGCTCGGCGCGCCGCCCGACCACCCAGCTCACCGCCAGCAGCACGACGACCAGCGCGAGCACCGCGATGGCCGCGGCCGGCCACTTGGGCGCCGACTTCGTCGCCTTGCGGGTGATCTCCCGGACGGGCTCGCCGATGGTGCTGATCGGCGCGACGGTGAGCTTGGGGAGCTGCCGCCCGTACCGCCGGTCGAAGTCCGCCACCAGCCCCTCGGCGTCAGCACCGACGACGTGCGCGATGGAGCGGATGTGGCCGCGCGCGTACACCTCGCCACCGCACCGCTCGTACTCGTCTCTCTCGATCGCGCGCACCAGCGTGGACCGGATCCGGGTGGCCGCCGCGACGTCCTCGACGGACAGCCTGGCCCGCTCGCGGCTGGCCGCCAGGGCGGCACCCGGCGTCTGCGTGCCCGATGTCTGCGCACCCGGACTCCGCGCAGCGGTTGGCTCGCCGGCCGGCTGCGATCCGTCGCGGTGGACGTCGTCGGTCACGATGTGGCCTTCCGGGGCGAGTTGGCGGACTAACCACTACGGCAAATGGCCTGCTACCCAGTCTACGGAGCACCGACACGCCAGGACAAAGCGTGATCACACGTTCACGCCCTAGCCCCCTCCGCGCAACGTGTGGAGGACGCCGTCGAGTTCCTCCGGCGTGACCAGAACTTCGCGGGCCTTGGAGCCCTCGGACGGGCCGACGACGCCGCGCGACTCCATCAGGTCCATCAGCCGGCCGGCCTTGGCGAACCCGACCCGCAGCTTGCGCTGCAGCATCGAGGTCGACCCGAACTGGGTGGACACCACCAGCTCGGCCGCCTGGCAGAGCAGGTCGAGGTCGTCGCCGACGTCCTCGTCCACCTCCTTCCGGCCCTGCGGCGGCGCGGTCACGTCCTCCCGGTACGCCGGCTGGGCCTGGTCCTTGCAGTGCGCCACCACCGCGTGGATCTCGTTGTCGGACAGGTACGCGCCCTGGATCCGCTGCGGCTTGCTGGCCCCCATCGGCAGGAACAGGCCGTCGCCGCGGCCGATCAGCTTCTCCGCGCCCGGCTGGTCCAGGATGACCCGCGAGTCGGCGAGGCTCGCGGTGGAGAACGCCAGCCGGCTCGGCACGTTGGCCTTGATCAGCCCGGTGACCACGTCCACGCTCGGCCGCTGGGTGGCCAGCACCAGGTGGATGCCGGCGGCGCGGGCGAGCTGGGTGATCCGTACCACCGCATCCTCGACGTCGCGCGGCGCCACCATCATCAGGTCGGCCAGCTCGTCCACGATCACCAGCAGGTACGGGTACGGCCGGTAGACCCGCTCGCTGCCAGGCGGGGTCCTGATCTCGCCCTTGCGCACCTTGCGGTTGAAGTCGTCCACGTGCCGCACCCCGCTGGCCTCCATGTCGGAGTAGCGGTCGTCCATCTCCTTCACCACCCAGGCCAGCGCGTCGGCGGCCTTCTTGGGGCTGGTGATGATGGGCGTGACCAGGTGCGGGATGCCCTGGTAGGCGGACAGCTCGACCCGCTTGGGATCGATCAGCACCATCCGCACCTCGTCCGGGGTGGCCCTGGTGAGCACCGACGCGATCAACGCGTTGATGCAGCTGGACTTGCCGGCGCCGGTGGCACCCGCGATGAGGATGTGCGGCATCCGGGTCAGGTTCGCCACCACGAACCCGCCCTCGATGTCCTTGCCCATCGCGACCACCATCGGGTGCGGGTCGCCGGTCGCGGCGTGCGAGCGCAGCACGTCGCCGAGGTGCACGTTCTCCCGGTCGGTGTTCGGGATCTCCACGCCGACCGCGCTCTTGCCCGGGATCGGGCTGATGATCCGGACGTCCGGCGACTTGACCGCGTACGCGATGTTGCGGGACAGGTTGGAGATCCGCTCCACCTTCACGCCGGGGCCCAGCTCCACCTCGTACCGCGTCACCGTCGGTCCGCGGGTGAAGCCGGTGACCTGCGCATCGACGTTGAACTGCTCGAACACCTCCTGCAGGGCGGCGATCACCACGTCGTTGGCCCGGGTGCGGACCTTGCCGGGGGCGCCGTGCGTGAGCAGGTTCGGCGGCGGCAGCCGGTAGTCGCCCTCGGCCAGCGCGAGCTGCTCGGCCCGGGTGGGCAGCGGGGCCGGCCCGGGCTCCGACCTGCGGGCCGCCGGCCTGCCCCGGACCCCCGGCACCGGCTCCACCCCGCCAGGGCCGGCCGGATCGGGGTCGGCCGGATCGGGGCCGGCCGGATGGGGGCCGGCCAGATGGCGGCCGGCCGGATCGGCGGCGGACGCGGCGAGCGAGCCCTGCCGACGGCGGGACGCCCGACGCAGGTGCACCGGCTCGGCGGCTTCCTCCGGTGCCGGCTCCCGGCCGCGTTCCGCGTCCCGCTCCGGGTCCGGCTCGGCGGCCGGGTGATGCCGGCCGAGCAGCCGGTCCGGCAGCTCGCGGAGCCGGGTGGCCACCTGGTTGAGCGGGGTCGCGGTGACCACGAGCACGCCGAACGCCGCCACCAGCCAGAGCAGCGTGGCGGCCATCACCACGCCCACCCCGGCGGTCAGCGGCCCGGCGACGATGGCGCCGAACACGCCCCCGGCGTCATGGCGCCCGGCGGCGTCGGCCGGCGAGGCAGCGGCGACATGCGCGAGGCCCAGCGCGGCCAGCGCCACGGCCGCCCAGCCCACGATGAGCCGGCCGCGGACCTGCGGGTTGCCGCCGCGGCGCAGCAGCACGAACGCGGCCAACGCCAGCAGCACGGGCAGCGCCAGCGCGGTGCGGCCGAGGCCGGCGCGCAGTACCCCGCCCAGCCACCGCCCGACCGGGCCGGCGCCGTGCCACCACAGCCCGACGGCGAGCACCAGGCCGAGGCCGAGCACCCCGAGGCCGGCACCGTCGCGGCGGTGCGCGGGGTCCAGGTCGCGGGCGGTGGCGGCCTGCCTGCCCACCGCCCGGGAGATGCCGCCGACCGCGTGCGCCAGCAGCATCCACAGCCCGGCCAGCCCGCGGTAGACCCCGCGGAACACGGCGCCCACCGGCCGTGGGCTGGCCGGGCGGCGGGCCGGCGGCCGGCGGCCGGGCGCCTTGCGGGGGGCCGGCGGACGCGCGCGCGAGGCCGTACTCCCCCGCGCCGGCGCCTTCCGCGGCCGCGAGCCGGAGCTGGTGCGGGCGGGCATGCCGACCACGGTATCGGTGCGAACCGCCCCGCCCCCGCCGACACGCACCGGCCGCGCACCGGCGGGCCGACGCCCGCAGCCCATACTGCGGCCGACCCACGCCGCCCCCATACCGCCGCCGAACCCGCCGGGCCCACACCGCGGCCGTTCCACGCCGGCCCACCCGGCGGCCGACCCACGCCGGGCCGTGTGACCTGGGGCCACACCCGCCCACCGGGTGATCGTCGCCGACCTCCTACGGCTGGAGGCGACAAAACCCGGCGACGATCACCGCACCTGGCCACACATCCATCCACCCCTCCGCCCCATGAGTGATCATCCCCGACCTCCTACGGCAGGAGGCGACAAAACCCGGCGACGATCACCGCGCCCGGGGGGCGAGCCGCCCACCACACCACCCCACGGGTGATCATCGCCGACCTCCTACGGCAGGAGGCGACGAAACACGGCGACGATCACCGCGCCCGGGGGGGCGAGCCGCCCACCACACCACCCCACGGGTGATCGTCGCCGACCTCCCCCGGCAGGAGGCGACAAAACCCGGCGACGATCACCGCGCCCCCGGGGTCGGGCCCCCCACCACGCCGCCCCACGAGTGATCATCGCCGACCTCCCGCGGCAGGAGGCGACAAAACACGGCGACGATCACAGCACGCGGCCACACACCCGCCCACCCCTCCGACACGCACCGGGGGGCCGACCCCGCAGCCCATACTGCGGCCGACCCACACCGGTCCCACACCGCGGCCGGTCCACGCCGGCCCATACGGCGGCCGATCCACGCCGGGCCGCGTGACCTGGCACCACACCCGCCCACCGGGTGATCGTCGCCGACCTCCTACGGCTGGAGGCGACGAAACACGGCGACGATCACAGCACGCCCGGGGGCGGGCCCCCCCACCACGCCACCCCACGAGTGATCATCGCCGACCTCCTACGGCAGGAGGCGACGAAACACGGCGACGATCACCGCGCCCCCGGGGGCCGGACCCCCCACCACGCCACCCCACGAGTGATCATCGCCGACCTCCTACGGCAGGAGGCGAAAACCCGGCGACGATCACCGCGCCCCCAGGGGCCGGACCCCCCACCACGCCACCCCACGAGTGATCATCGCCGACCTCCTACGGCAGGAGGCG